>SXGQ01281195.1_pt1 | contig 32384 bp, 40 predicted proteins | sample 3178371 | NCBI WGS metagenome assembly SXGQ01 (sample SAMN11356859, study PRJNA531348) | freshwater metagenome | isolation source: freshwater sample F1-20 | place: China: Fuxian Lake, Yuxi | collected 2017-12-25
AGACCATCGCTTTGTTGCAACTTTGAAATCGGGATATTTTAATTCTCTCGGATTACTAGAAGGCTCAAACACAATCATTCTATTGTTGGGTTGACAAGCAAATTGTCCATTATCACATTTGATAAAATTATATGATTTGTGGTCTTCAACATCTTCGGAGAAACCAGTATCAATAACATTAAAATCTGGATGAGCCGAATCTACTGTGAACATATATTCACCATACATCCAGCCACCATTCTTCAATTTGAATTTACACTTCATTGACTGAAGTTGTGACTTCTTCAATACTGTAATATCATAACTCAAACTGTCCCACAATTGCAGATAATCAAGAGGTAATGGTTCACCTTCAATTGGCTTCCAACAGTATGCACTGATTGGTAGTTTATCATATAATGCACCATACTGATTTAAATATGATTCAATACGAAATGCTTGACCTCTCAGTGATTTAATACTGACCCACCAGCAAGGCTCCAGTTCATCAAATCCTTTTTCAAAGTCATACAAATATTCTTTGCGAACAAAGCATTTTACAACAGGTAAATTTGCGATTAAAAATGCCATTTGTTATTCTTTAAATTCTGAAGCTTTCTCCACAACCACATCTATCTCTTTCATTTGGATTAATGAATTCAAAACCCTCATTAAGTCCATTTTTTTTCCAATTAATCAATAAACCATTTACATAAGGTGTACTTCTGCCATCAACCCAAACATTTACTCCATTACTTTCATATACAAATTGATCTCTTGTAACGGGTTTTATATCTACATATTCTAAAACATAAGCAAGACCAGAACACCCTGTTGTTTTGACACCAATACGAATTCCTAAACCTTTACCTCTACGGTTTAGGTGTTCTTTTATTTTTTCAGCAGCATTTTCTGTTAGACTTATCATATTGCAAAGCTGGAACCACATCCACAAGTAGAAGTGGCATTAGGATTTTGAATAACAAATTGACTGCCATCTATGTCATCTTTGTAATCAATTGTAGCACCAGAAAGATATTGCATACTCATAGCATCTATTAATATTCCGTTGATTTCAAAATCATCTTCGTTCATTTCTTCATCTAAAGTAAAACCATATTGAAATCCTGAACATCCACCACCTTGAACAAATGCTCTGACTTTTAATTTTGAATTGTTTTCTTCAGATAAAATATCTAATATTTTAATTTGTGCCGGTTCTGTTATTGATATCATTTTTATTTTTGTAATCCTTTATTGCTGCTTTAATTGCATCTTCTGCTAGTATCGAACAATGTATTTTTACTGGCGGCAAAGCAAGTTCTTTAGCAATTTCACTATTTTTAATCGATTCGGCTTCATCCAAAGATTTTCCCTTAACCCACTCTGTAATGAGTGAACTGGAAGCGATTGCGGAACCACATCCATATGTCTTGAAACGAGCATCTCTAATAATGCCATCTTTATCCACCTTTATTTGTAATTTCATTACATCACCACAAGCCGGTGCGCCGACCATGCCGGTTCCTATGTCGTTTTCGTTTTTATCAAACGAACCAACATTTCTTGGACTTTCATAATGATCTAATACTTTATCTGAATATGCCATTTAACCCTCACAAGCAATACAATCGTTACCCTGAGCAATTTGTGACATATCAATTTCTTCAATTACTTTGCGTTCAATTTTTTTGGAAACTTTATCGGCCTTGGCCAACTTTTCTGAACGGCAGTAATACAGTGTCTTCAATCCTTTTTTCCATGCCATGAAGTGAATAGCATGTATATATTTGATATGAGAATCTGGTCTAAAGAATACATTCAACGATTGTGCTTGGTCAATATACTGTTGACGATCCGCAGCATGTTCAATTATCCAACGCTGGTCAATTTCCATAGAAGTCTTAAACACTTCTTTTGTGTTTTCATCCATCCAATTCAAATGTTGTACAGAGCCATCATTTGCAATAATTGAAGACCAGATATCATTGTAATCATTTGTTGATATTGTGTCTCCATCACCCGCTAAATGTTTCTGAATAACTTTATCAAGCCAACGATTCTTATTTAAAAATGAGCCCGATAGAGTGTCCTGACGGTAAGCGTTAGCACGATAAGGCTCAATGCTAGGGCTAGTATTTCCCATAATGATAGACGAAGAAGCATTTGGAGCGATAGCCATAAGATGACTAAAACGCTGCCCACTACCCTTAGCATCGGGTGCTTCACCACGTTCCAAACCGAGTTGAATATTCGCTTCATCCAATTTACCTCTAATGTGTTTGAATATTTGATTGTTTAAAACTTTTGCCATCACACCTTCGAATGCAACGTTTTTCTTTTGTAGTAATGCATGGAAGCCGAGGGCACCAACACCAATAGAGCGTTCCATAGAAGCAGAATATCTTGCGCGTGATATGCTATCAGGAGCATTATCAATGAAATACTGTAGAACGTTATCAAGCATCTCAGCAACGTCCCGAAGAAAAAGTCCGTCATTTTTCCAATCATCATAATACTCCAAGTTGAGAGAAGACAGGCAACACACCGCAGTACGTTCTTCATTCGTAGGAAGAATAATTTCAGAACAAAGATTTGATTGATGTACTTTCAATCCTTTATCTTTTAGAAATTGTGGCAAGTGTTTGTTACTTGTATCAATAAAGTGAATGTATGGCTCACCTGTATGCATACGCAGTTCTAGAATTTGTTGCCAAAGATGTTTAGCAGAAACAACCTCACGCACTTCGCCTGTGTGTGGATCTTTCAGTTCCCAATCATCAGATGCATTGGGATCAATCATGCACTTTTCAATGATTTGCATAAAGTCATCGGTGATGTTAATGCCGTGATGTAGATTTAAACATCGCACATTTGGATCACCTGTTGGTTTACGCATTTCTAGAAAAGGGATAAGATCAGGATGAGATATGTCAAGATAAGCAGCGTAACTGCCTCGGCGAGTACGACCTTGTCGGTAAGCCAATGAGGACGCATCATAAATTTTGAGGTGCGGCATGACACCAGTTGATTTGTCATCAGAAGACCTGATACCAAAACCGATACCGACACCGCCACCCAACATACTAAGCCAATTAGTTTCAGATAGATTATCAACTAGACCCTCCGCAGTATCTTCAATATAGTTTAAAAAACAAGATATGGGCATACCTTTCTTTGAACGCCCAAATGAAAGTATTGGTGTGGAGTATGACAGCCAATGTTTAGAAGAATACTCATACAATCTTTGTGCGTGTTCCGGATTTGAACCAAACTTTGCAGAAACAAATGCAAATCTTTCTTGAGGAGAATTTTCTTCCTCTTTCATATAAGATTCTTTTAAACGTCTGATTCCAAGTTCATCAAATAATTTGTCTCTTTCCAAATCAATTTTAATGCCCATATATTCCATATTTTTTCCTATTATTTTTTTATAATGTCTTTGATATTTGGTGGTGTCCAACCATCAGGTTTCAATACTTTTCCATCACTTCGTTTATGCACTTTTCCATCTGAAGAAATTTTTGCAAGATTGCTTCTTGCAACTTCATTCCAAACTTTTTGTTGAGGTATATCTAGTGTGTGTTCTAGACCCTCAATTACCCATTTCAAATCTGCACATGCATCTGCTATTTCAACAATGTCACGATTTCCATAAGCCTGCATCAATTCTTTAAATTCTTCAATAATTAAATCAACATATAATTCGGCTTGTGTTCCAAAATTTGTTTCTTTTTGATCACATGCGTTCATAAAAGTTTTAACATCATTCTTTGTATTCATTTGCAAACTCCTCTATCATAGGAAAAATTGGTTTAATTGCTTCACTACATGCAATTGCAATTTCTTGATGTTCTTTTTGAGTTCCGTTTGCACTTCGGAGTTGTATATAGTGTACCCATGATCTTAAAGTTCCGTTCATATACATTCTAGAAAGTGTAATGCCTTCAGGTAATACGGATCTAGCTTGCTCCTTTGCTATTCCATTTTCAATAGCCCATTTGTAAGTATCCATTGCCGAGTGTACAACTTTTTCTTGTAACGCGGACCACATCCACGAAATTCGTCTATCATCATCATTTGACATATCAAGATTCACACTATTCTGTCTATTTTTAAAATCTTGCATTCTTGCTTCTTTATACTCCCACCCTAAATCAGCGACAGCATATCTTTGACTAAATTCTTGAAAGGAAAAAGAACGATGCCTCAAAATTTGCCTAGCAATATCCCTTGTGGTGTTGATTTCTAAACACACATTCACCATTTCGAGTGGTGACCAGTGTTTATGTTTAATCAAATAACGAACTAATTTTTCTGCTGTTGCATCATTATCTTGGTTTCCTGGATTTGATACTCTTGCAATGTATGCAATTTGTTCTAATAAACTTTTACCGTCACCCGAATTAGAATAATTAACCAACTTTACCTTCATACTTTTTTCCATGATATAAACTCCATTTTTGCTCTTAAATTAACAAATGTACTTTTACTTATGATATCTTGTATTTCGTCCGGTGAAAAACCACCAAGAATCATTTCATTTAAATCTTTATATTCTTCCATCATTTCTGGCCATATTACAACATTAAAATGATTTTCAATTGCTTTTTCCATTATGTTGCATATATCTTTATTTCTTGGTTCATTATCAAATACTAGTGTTACTTTTGTTTTGTCAAACAATTTCTCTATCGAGGATAGATTGGAATCGGCCGTGGCCAATGCATTTTTTAAAAACAGAGAATCTATGGGTCCTTCTACGACACAGATCATTTCTTCTTTATTGACTCTATCAAGACCAAAAATTTTGTAATCATCCTCTGTTGCTTTGACAGTTATATATCTAAGCTTAGATTCACCCAAAGACCTTCCTTGTAAACAAATGAGTTCTTTGTTTTCATTATAGAATGGTATAACTAATCTAGGATCATTTTCTTTGAGACCTTCTTTTTGTATTCCTAAACTATCAATAAAAATTTTAAAATCCTCAGCAAAATACAATTCAGAAAGAAATTCTTTTGGTATCTTTCTTGATAAAACATAATTTTTTGCAAAATGGCCATCTGGCAAAGATTCTATAGATGGTATATCCAATTTCTTTTTAAATTTTGGTGTTTCTGTTTGAAACTCTTTGAAATCTGGTTGTGGTATATTATTGTTGCCAGATTCATTTTTATATCTTTCTAATGTGTATTCTTTAAGTAGATTGGAATCAACATTTTCCAATAAATTATAAAATGTTGTGGATAGTCCACAATTGTGGCATGTATAAAAATAGCCATTCTTTTTGCGATAAACATAACCGCGAGCTTTGTGTTTATTTTTTTGAGAGTCGCCACAAAATGGACACCTAAAATTATACAGGTCCTCTTTTTTCTGAGAGAACTTTTTAAGTTTGGGTGAAATTTGTAACAGGAAAGAACGATCAATAAAAACGGTCATAACAAAAAAGAAAAAAGACTTTATGGTGTATTATAAAGTCTTTAGTTTAGGAAAGCAACAACTTTATCCAAATGACCAATAATTATACCACCAAAAGCTACGGCACCGGCAACCGACCAGACTATCTTTTCTCTGATTTTTTCCAGCCCATTTATTTTGTTGGCTAGTTCGGCATGTTGTGTACACGAAGCCTGGTACATCTCGTCAAGTTTTGATGTTAGATCATCTCTTGTTTTGTCCAAACAATCATGTACGTCTTTAACATCATTCTTGAGTTCATCTAACTTTTCGTTTAGATTCTCAACTTTTGTTTCAACAATACCGATTCTTTCTACGGTAGTTGCCATTTATTTTTTCTCCGGAACTTTCGTGCCTTCAAGTTTCTTGTGAACTATCATTTCTTTACAGTTCTGTTTCACTTTACCTGTTTTTGCATCTTTAACGGGTTTACCTTCTTTGTCTTTTACATCAACACAAACTTTTTTGGTCTCTTTTGCTTCTGCATAGACTGAAGTTGTCAGACCAAGTGATGCTGCTGAAATGAATAGTGATAGAATAATTTTTTTCATAGTATCCCCTTTTTTGTTTCTTTATTTATTGGTGCAAATTTTTCAGATGCTGTGACACCAAGCCCGACCATTGTTAGATATATCATGCTATCAAACATGAATTGTTTCACTTCAAAACCCCAGAACAAATTTGCAATAAAAGCAACACCACACAATAAGAAAGCAAGAAACGTGACAACTCTCTTGCTACTTAGTGTGCCATTGTGACTATCGTTTAATAATCCATATATCATAGTAATGGTTGTGGTGGTTGTAATGGTGCTGGTTTACCACCAAAACCATTTATGATTAATGGTGTCAATTCTTGTGCCGGTGCAGGTGCATTACCACCACCCATAGGAACGCCAGGTAAAGAAAAATCAAATGCTGGTTCCTTTTTTGGTGGAGCAGTCATTGCTTTCTTTGTTTCAGCAAAGTTTTCCTGTGCTTGTTTGTTCGCAGCAAGCATTGCTTCTTGGTCTTCCTTCTTAGCACCGGCCAACATGATACCAGATAGAGTACCAGTCAAGAATGTTGCAATAGGCACAATTAATTCAAAAAACTTTTGATCAATTGGTGAAATGGCATTGAGTGGTTGTGTAACGAAAATTAAAGAATATAAAACAACAAAAACAATTCCCGTTAGTGTAAGTGCAAGACAAACACCAATGAAGAATTTCAATCTAGCCATCAACTGTTCTTCTGTATAAATGAATATATTATTTTCCACAATTCGCTCCTTGTGCTGGTGCAGGACAATTCGGTGCAGTTGGTGTGTTCTGCATTGTTCCTTCTGTTCTAGTTGGTGGTGGTCCTAATCTTGGATCACGTTGGCCTTTAAAAACATGTTCTGGACAAGTTCTTGTTACATCACATGTTGGGAATTTACATATATTTTTTTCCCAATTTTCTGGGTTTTGACAGGGGTAACGAAACCTATCACTGCCAAAAAATGCAAGACCTACAGGCAAAGCTATCAGCACCAATAACGATAAAAATAACTTTCTATCATTGACCATATTAAACTCCTAGAACATGTAATGCGTGTTCATAATGTTTAATACGATCTTCAAGACCAATGGTGCCACCATTGATACGCTTTGTTAATGTTACAATGTCACCTTTGTCAGCCCATTGATTTAGTTTATTCGTTTCCCAAAACCAACAAGCTGACTGTGCAGCACCCTCAAATGTCTGAGTATATTCTGCGGCTTCTTCAACAGTAATGCCAAGAGAACCAGCAAAAAATGTGTAGTTATCTTTACCAGTCAATTGAATAAGTCCTCGGCCACGATAACGATAACCATCACCTGATGATTCATCACCATTACCCATACGACTTGCGTAAACCTTATTTGCAATCGCCTCTTGTTTGTTTGGACGGTTGCAATATTGATTTGCTAATTCATCTGTTGGAAAATATTTTGGAAATATCTTTCTAAGTGTGGCTGGTCTGTAGTTAAGATTTTCTTGCAACAACGTGAAATTTCCTGATTCATGAGCGCATTGTGCAATAAATGCGGCAATTCTTTGTGGTGTGTTTATTTCATAATCAGGAAGTAATTGAGATAATGCATTATGCCACTGATCAATATAAGGATTTTTTGGTAACAATTTTTTAAGTTGATCTTTTGTGAGTTCCATTATTTTACGCTTTCATAAATCGTTTTTTGAATTTTGTACCATTCAACAATCGCATCATGCTTCACAGCACACTCATAGTATGTTGTATAATTACTTGCAATAACTTTACTTATATCACTTAATTTTGCGTCTTCTTTTGTTTGTTCTAATTGTGGGCATTTAACAAGTAAAGTGTCCGGCATAATAGGAAATTTTGCTTTAACTGGAACAGAAACGGTAGCACAACCTGTTAGAAAGAATGCAATCAAGACAACAAGATATTTCATTTCTTTTTCTCCAGACCCCAAACTCCACCCTCAGGTGCTTTGGCTGCTTCGTTAATCGCTTTTAAAAATTCTTTTGGTATCTCGCATTCACCACCGGGTAAAAACTTAGTATCATATTTTACAACTTCACGATCAACATATTTGATTACTTCTTGACCTTTTTCTTTTATTACTTTTTGTTGAGTAACAACCTTTTCAACAACTTTTACAGACTCTTTTGCACCTTCGGCTTCTGCTGCTGCAAGTTTTACTTCCAATTCTTTTACTCTTGCTTGCCATGCATGTTCGTTCGCAATTGAACCAGACATATAAACACCAATAACAATAAAAATTAAAGAGACAACCTGTATAGGTGTCTTATACATGTATAAACCAGGAATTGGTATGAACTTAAGCAAATAGGTGACGATAAACCCTAGTATGCCTAGTGTGAGAATTGCGTAGAAAATCCAGTCAGGCAACCATTGTAGTATCCACATTTTACACCTTCGGTAATTTGCGTTTAAATATATTCATCATAATTGAAGTTTTTTTACTTTTTGGTTTAACTCCTGGTTCACCACCAAGACCTCCAGAACCAGCTACTGCTCCACTTGAAACAACATTTGCTGGTGCAGCAGACATTCCATCTTCTTTGACACAACTACCTTTTGAATAAGGCCTTTTGCCTGGAACTGGCCGGTGGCCTGGCCAACATCTTTCATTTAAAAAATCTTTAAAATTTTTCATATGTTCCTTAATATTTCTGCGGCCTTTAAATCTAAAGGTATTTCAGCTGTTGAAATGTTTTTTCCATTTATGCCGTAAATAAAATCCGGCATTATATCTAGATAACAAAGAAAAGTTTTTAATATATCATAATCTTTTTCATCTATTTTATAAAACAATATTCTAGATGTTGCTTCTGGTCCAAAAACATTGTTTAATAATATGATGTGATTTAATATCAAGCGTTCTTTTAGTAATTTTGTTACTTTATATCTTCTAAAAAGTCTTTTCAAATACTTAGTTCGTTTGATATCTCCTTCAAACTCAGAAACAATGTATTGCGGTGATGTATAACACTTCATTGCATACATTAAAAAATTATTTTCATTCAAATCATCAAACATTTATCGAAAAAAGGGGATGGCTTACGCCACCCCCAGTTCTATTAAGGTGTAATGATTGTTACTGTTGCATTTGAAGATGTTGCAGAGACACCTTGATCTGCGGCTGTAACGATGGCACGAACCACATATTGGTTCGCTGCGGCTGTTTTTGGATAGACAAGCAGTGTTCCTGTTGTTCCACCAAGGTAACCTGTGTTGGTTGGTGTGCTGTTTGCAACATTTGTCCAACCCAAAGCACCTGTGTTGCTGTTGACCTGCCATTGATAAGATAATGTTGCAGATGTATTTCCAGTTAATGTTGTGCCAACAGTGAATGTGGCGGAATTAGCATTAGAAGCACTTGCAAAAACTGTAGCATTGGATGGACTAGCCAGTGCAATTGACACATTTGCATATTGTTGAGCATCACCATCTGGTCCTTTCATTTCTGAAAGAGCTACGAGAACTTCTTGTTGAACTCGACCAGCCCGGCCGCCAGAACCTGTGGTTTTTAATACCCAGCCAGTGTGAACAGTACCATTACCGGCAACATCAGCTTCTTGTGCATCAACACCAAAAAGACCAATCGTTTCTCCAGTTGTATAAACATCAGCTGTTGTATTACCATAAAGTAATGCTACGTTGGCTGCTGTAGGCGCTGCAGCTACAGATTTTGCATCGGCAGCATTTACTATTGTTGAGTTAACGGCCCAATAAGGCGCGTTAGCTGCATTGTCATTATTTCCCCAAGACGACATTTTTATTCTCCTTTTAACCGAGGGTTATGTTTATATTTATCTTTTTAAAGGATCAGGTTTCCCTGGTCTAGGTTTCATCATCGGATCAATTTCTATTGTATCTCGATTTGTTCCCGTCATTGTTTTGCCACCCCTTAAAACAAAAGCTGCGTCTGATTTTTCACCATATTTTCCGCCTTTATTTTCTTTTTCGTGGTCGTATAATTCTTCTTTGACTCTCTTTTTTTTGTAAATTGACTTGATCATTCTCGCAGATTTAGTCATTTCACGTTTTCTTGTTGGTAAAACATCAGTATCTACTTCTGAACCAACAGTTTGTGTGGCTGCATAAGGATCTTGAAATTTATCTTCTTTTACAGACTTCCAACCACCACCTTTAGACTTATACCATTTTGATGCCCAACCATTTGCATATGCTGATGGATAAACATCAAACTTAGAACGAGCCATAGATTTTGCTTTCGACCAAAGTGATGGATTGGTGGGTTTATTCTTTTCATCTAGTTGCTCAACTTCTTCACCCAATTTACCTTTTCCAAAATTGGATACATTAACCGGTTTACCACCCTTACCAGAACGATCTGCAACTGGATCATGTTTGCGTTTTGCAGCAACAGCAGAAGCTCGTTCACTCTTACTTAATTTGGCACGTTTTTCATTTGACATGCATTTTGGTTTTGGTTCACCTGGTTCTCTTGCACAAGGACCAATGGCTTCACCTTTGCTATTAATTCTTTTCCAACCACCTTCTGGATGAGATTTGCTAAACCATTTGCGTAAATCTTCATCAACTTGTTCAACTTCTTCTTTTACTCTTGCTTTAGATTCTGCGCTCGCAGCACCCATATTTCGTTTTGTTGCTTTTCTAAACTTATCAAGTGCAGTTTGCATAGACTTTGTAGAAGAACGTTTAGATGCTGCATCACCTTGTTTACTTAATTTTTCTGCATCGGCTCTTGCTTTGGTTGCATAACTTTTTAATGTGCTTACATCAAGTTCATCAATCTTTAATCTCTTTCTTCTCCAAATTTCAGAACGATTTTGAGCATATTTTTCCCAATCTTTTTTAACAGGATTTTTTATTTCTTGTTCTGTTATAATATCAGTAATTTCAAAATGTTCTTTTAATCTAGTGACGAAAGAATAGTCTTTCATTGTCAAGACACCCTTATTACGAATTTGTATTAACTTTGTCACAACATTGTGCAAATCCATATCCGTCTTTGCATCTTCACGGGAATATTCTAAAACACGAATTAAGAATGGAATATCAAATGTAACAACATCTCTTTTATCAACATACGCTTCTGTTTTAATGGATACATCAGATAAATGATCATTTTTCCATTTTTTAAATTCACCAGTTTTTGAATGTGCGACTTTTTGATCTTTTGTTGCAAATTCAGGGTTGATGCCTCTTGATTTCAGATATTTGTTTAAATAAGCATCTTCCGTAATATTTGCTTTTGCTGACCAAGGATCATTTGGATCGGTGCCAAATGTTGGCTTACGATCTTTCAATATTGTCTTGATTAGTTCTGACTTTTTCATGAAAATACCTTATTCAGAAGTTCCTGCTTTTCCCATCATTTCACTTTTTAATCTTTTTAGAGATTTTTTGGCCAAATCTTTTGCATGAGCTAATGGTTTACTATCACCGTTTGTAAGAAAAGGCACTGTGTCACTTTCTGGTCTTTTTGCTTCTGTTACAACTTCTTCATTTTTAGCTGCCTTTGTAGCAGTAGCATACATTACTGATTTTGCTTTTTCACCGTAACGCTGTTTGAACCCTTTGAAAGATTTTTTCATGCCTTTAACGATACGCTCTTTTTCTTTGGTTTCACCTTTTGTCAAAGTGCGTTCATCAACCTGTTCAACTTCTTCTTTTTTCATTGGCTCATCTTTAACAGGCTTTCTAGAATAAACAGTACCTGTAGAGATTTTTTTGGAATCAAAACCAGCCTTTTCGCCTGGTTTTGTAGGCAATTGACTCTTGTAGTTTTTAACATCAAAAGGATTGTTTGATTCTTCGACAGCATCTTCTTTCACGGCTTTCTTTTCGCCACGAAGAATCTTGAAGTCGTGAGCATCAATCTTGTTGTTTTTATTTTTGTCTATTTTGTGCTGAGCGCCTTTTAGTGCTTCTTGTTGTAAAATTTCTTTCACACTTAAAGCGACAGAATCGAATTTTTTAATATTAATCATTTTTTTTCTCCGTTTAGCAGTTCCACTTACGTAGGGATTTGTTTATTCTTGAATTTGGATCTTTTGCAGTTTTTGCACTAGTCAATCTTTTTTTCATACCACTCATTCTAGCGCAAAACGATTTTCTTCGATTTGCCGCTTTTGAACCTGGTTTAAGTTTTGATGGTTTTGTCGTCACAGCCATGGACAATTTAGAACCTGGATTTGCTTTACGGTAAGAAGCAATGCCTTTTCTGTTTAGCCCACCAGACGCAGACTTACCTTCTTTGCGTTGCCATGCTGGAGTGGCTTCATCAACCTGTTCAATTTCTTCTTTTACTTTATATCTATTTTGTATTTTGTAATTTGCTGTCTGAATGCCTTTGATTCTTTTTTCTTCTTTGTTTCTATCACCACCAATCAAAGCTTTATTTGCTTTTGTCTGATATCTTAGAAGTGTAGAAGTTCTAAGTTCATCAATTTGTTCGGTTTCTTCTTTCATTGTTTTTAGATGATCACCTTGAGATTTAAAATGATCATGTTTAGCCATATGTAATGCAAAACCATCTTTATCACCCATCATCAAAGAATGTTCGGCTTTTTCTTTGTGTTTTTCAGCCATTTCTTCGTGATGATCTTTTTGCCTCTGCAATTCAGATTTATCAACTTCTTTTGAGTATTCTATGAAAGATTTCATTTTTTTCTCTTTTTTATAATTGTTGTTGTCTGACCTAGTTTATCTTTTGGATTTTCCATCGGTTCTTTATTTGTTGCACCACCCAAAACACCACCAACTCCCATTTCATTATCACCCGGATCATTGTGTGATTCTTTCACCGCATATTCTTCTCTGTATGTAACATCACCCAGTCCAGACATTGGATATACCGTGCCTTGTTGACGAGTATCAAATTCAGGTCCAATGCTTGTTACATTTCTAAGCCTTTGATTTACTGTTGGTGAATCAGTTAGACCTCTTTTTTTGCTCTTGGTTTTTTCTTTGTCTTTGCTGAAGTTACTTTCTTCTGGCTCTGGGTTGACTTTGATGGCTTCACTGTAAGTTTTGAAGGTGTAGGTTTTTGTTCTTTTTGGGGCGTCCCACTTGATACTGTCGGCGTTGGGATCACCGGCTCTGTTGTCTGGGGTAATGTCTCCTGGACCGGCTGCGGCTGGGCCACTTCCGGCTGATATTTTTGAATATCTAGAGGATGTTTCTCCGTTACGCTTGGCTTTGTAATTCTCAAAAAATCTAGAATTTTTCTTATCATTTTCATCTTCCTTAATATAATCGTTTATACCATTAATTTTTAACCAAGAGAACGCAACTTGATTATAGTTATTGCTCTCAATAAATGTATTTATTTTTTTATAAGTATCAGAAATATCTTCTTCAATTTCTTCTAAAGATGAACTATTATTAAATTCTAAGAATTCTTCGAAAACGTTTTGATAACTTTCTTTACATACTTGTGAAAACTTCCACTTTTCATATCTGATTGATTCTGAAAGAGTTTTTGTCAACTTTTCATTTCTTTCTTTACTAGCTTCATTTGTTGTATTAACGAAAATCATTAAAGTGTCGTAACCCAATTCTTCAAGTTCTTCTTTGATTGTTATCATTCTATTTTGGTCGTCCGCTGGTCCATTAATAATCAACGGACCTCTATTACGAATACCTTCTCTGCGAAAATCGTTCGTTTTTTCGGATAACTTAACTTTGTCCATCAAATACTCAAAAGCTTGAGATGAATTTAATTCAACAGCTTTAGATTCAGCAATTGCTTCTCTTATGATAATATCTTTACCGGAACCAGGACCACCAGTCACAAAAATGGCTTTAAAGACACCTCTGCTATAGTGTTCATTTATTCCCATTCCTGATCTAACGTCCCTAAACAATTCTTTAGCATGTTTTTCTGGAACATGAAGTGGAACACCCTGTTTAAATGAATTGAAATCGTTATTTTTTGCATGTTCACGCATTTTAGACGCAGACATACCTTCGGCACCTTCTGCATCAGGATCCCTCTGGCCAGCAGATTTGACTTCTATTTTTTTAAAATTAAACAATGAACCTTTTCCGACTCCATTGTATTGTTTTAATTTTTGTTCATATTCTGATACTCTATCCGATCCGGCAACCATAATTAAGTGGTCGTGTCCGGCGCCGTGTAGGTCGGCCGCATGTTGCAAAAATGTTGGTTTCTCTTTACTTGATGAAACAATATTAGTATTTGGAAAAAACCTTTTTGCATGTTTCAATTTTGATGCAACATTTAATGGATTCTTTTTTGCATCAATTGAATGTGATATTATAACATGATGTGGAGCACGATAATCATTCGCAATTTCTTTAACCTTGTTAACCAACTTTTCGTGGCCTATGGTTGGCGGATTCATACGACCAAAAGCCATGACCACTGGTTTATTGGTTTTAGAATCGGATTCTAATTTTTCTAAAAACGATTTCATTTAATCTTTGTGTCCTAAAGTCTTCTTAAAATTGAATAAATCTTCATCTTTATCTAGATCATGTGTACTCTTGTTTAGACCGGCCTTTCCATCAGGATGAAATGCTACTGTTCGAGCAGATTTATTTCCTTTTTGTTTTTCTCTAATTCTCCAAACACCTTTACCACTAATGTTTGGCAAACCATGACCTGTTTCATCTTTTTTACCAACACTATATGTGCCATAACCACCAACTTGTAAAACGTGTACATGGTGGTCTTGTAAATATGAATGAGCTGGTTCCAAATTTGGATGTTTTATTTCAATTGTTTTTGCTCGGCCAGATTCTGTCGTTTCAGCTTTTTCCGGCTCAGGATGATGTTTATTCATATGTTCAAGTATACCGGATTTTTCAATTTGTTTTGCATATAATGGTCTTTTTTGGCGAGCTGCATCGCCAATATGCCAACCTTTTTCAGTTGTATGGTGTATTGTTAGTTGTCCCATAGCTGCCGTCACACCATCTTTTGTTTCACCGTTCAACAAATCTCCTGAAACAGAGCCCGGATGAAATGTTTTCTTTTTTCTATTTTCCACTGCAAAATCGGTTCCAGCTGTTGATCCGGCACCAGTTAAATGTGAAGGCATGATGCCATGTTTTTTCAATCTTTCTACAAATTTATTTTCATAATCATGGCCCTTATTACTTGGAGCTTCACCTGGTTTATATAATTTGGAAATTGGTATTATATGTTCTTCTCCAACATGATCTAATGCATGTACATGAGTTTTTCCATCGTATTCATGAACTTTTTTTATTTTTATTTTCGAACCGGCCGGCAAATCACGATGATCTGAAGCTAGTGTGTGTGTGAAATTGTTAGAGTTAATATACGGTGTAATATATTTTTTTACATGTTCTTGTGCAGTAGAACCTGTAGCCGTCATTTTTCCTCGACCCTCTTTCAATAAAAATGCGTTAAATGATTCTTTGATCGGCATTTAAATATTCCTTATACCAGCAAAATTTCTACGAGAAAATTCTGCGCGGTTTACAAATTTATCAGTTTCATTGTTATGATGGAAAACATAACCTTCAGGATTTGCATCTTCATCACCATGTTTATGTTGAAATTGTTGATGTTGATTCATTACATTTATTAAAACATTTTTTGCATTTTGTAGGTGATTATGTAGTTTGAATATGTTATTGTAGTGTTTTTTGTTTCTTTCGATTTTATCCAACTCATTTTTCAGTTCGGATTGTTTTGCGGTTTTATTCTTTTCAACCTTCAACTTATCTATTTCTTTGTTTTTCTTGGCTTCCAACCACTTACTAAAATTTTGATGATTCGGTGTTTCACCAGTGCGAACAGTATGGTTCATGTATGTTTCTAAATGTCCGCCAATTCCATGATGGGTTGAGGTTCCAGCATACATGTCATTGCCATGAGTGTCATGTATCGCCTGTGCAGCCACAATGTGTCTGTTAAATTCTTTTTTATTTTTTGCACCAAAATGCACTTTACTTGTGTCCATTCTAGGATCAACAGAGTACACATCTGGATGTTTTTGAAACTTCTCATGATTAACTTCATGTGAGGCATTTAAATTTGTGGAATCATCACCATGATATGATAGGTGTGTGACAACCCCAATTTTAGCTTTCTTGACAGCATTAGACTCATCGCCATGAGCAATATAAGTTAAACCAGAAGGATTTGGATGAAAAGATGTGGCGCCATTTTTTTCCTTGACTTTATCAGCCATATCTGTACCGAACATCATATCACCCTGATACACACCTTCTTTTGGTGCTATTTTTGGCAAATGTGTTAAAGCATCTTTTAATTTTTTAACCAATCCAGGTGCATGGCCATGGTTGTTTTTTATATCTTCTGGTGTATAGTTTATTTTTGGTGTTTTGTTGAAAGCTGATTTTGAAGCCACAAAAAACTTGCCATTTTTTGGATGGTATCCATAAACAATAGCTGGTGAACCATCATATTTGGTAGTTAACTCTGATGTTTTTTTACCTTTTGAGATATGATCCGCAGCGGCCATTAGAGAAGAAATGGCACGTGAAGTGCCTCTTTCACCTTTTTGCAAAGGGCGGTCTTCCACATGCGTCAGATGTTTAATCTGGCGGCTCGCTCCTTCCTCAGGATCTTCTTGTTCGACTAAAAAAGTTTTGAATGATAGCATTGTATTTTGATAGGAATTCAACACACTTTGGTTGCCCGTGGATTTATTTATATATTATTTTATCATGACTAGTTAAAATAATGAAAAAATCGATTTAATACATAGTAATCAATAATGTTCGGTTTTACCGTTTCCTGCCAACCAACCCCAACAATTTAAATCGTTGAATTCGATTAAATATTTTTTCGGCACATTAACATAATGTGCATGTTCTGTGTCTGCAATGCCATTTGAAAGTAAATTTAGATTTTTCTGTATAACTCCTAAATAAGAATCCAATAATGAAGGACAAAAAGAAAACATTCTTGTGATTAGTAGATGGTCAGCACCATGCACTATGTTGTTTGTCCATGTCGGTATTCTTTTTTTAAAAACATATTTACCAAAAAGATTATCATAAGCTGAAATGTTAAAGTTTTTTTCCAGTTCTGACCTGGCAGAAAACTTAAATATTCTTTTGGTGTCACTTAAAATTACACTCAATTGAGGATTGTTTTTTAATGTTAGTAGTGTAGAAAACAACAAACAATTTTCACCATGACTTTTTAAACCGTTAACAGCACAGTATCTTGTGTTTGGTTCTTCTGATAAATCCAGATAAACATTGCAGAGACTTGATATTTTTGTTTTTTCAGAATTTGAAATTGTTCTAACTGAAACATCGCAAAACAAAACAACTGCTTCTGGTAAAACGTTTCTCACAGATTCTAGTGTTTGTATCGTTTGTTCGAATCTTTGTTCATCATTAAACACACCTATGTTTGGTTTTAATGACGATGTGATTAAAAATAAATTTTTATTCGGTATCATAAGAAATCACTCAAGTTATCTGCATTTCGATGTATATTGATGGCTTCTGCTCTTGGATATGGATTTGCATTGTTATAATCATTGATTAAGATTCTTTTACTGTTTTGCAAACCACAGATTAAGTTAAAGCTTTTAAACCCCAATCGATACAACATGTCTCTTGTCAAAGACGTAAATTGATTCTCTCTTGCTGAAGTGAATATGAATTGTGCACCATTATCTTGCATTTCCAAAAGTTTGTCAATGTTTTTTTGTAGTGGAACAGGTTCTTTTTTGGATTCCAAATCTAACCTAGATTGTGCAATAACAATTGTGCCATCTATGTCGCAAAAGATTACTGGTTTATCATTGAATTCAAACCAGTCTTGAGCTGTTCCCACATCAACATAATTTGTTACATCTTTTTTTGTAAACACACAACTTTGATCTAACATATGCCCAATGATATCGGAAACAAATATTTCACCACTCATTTGTGATACAAATTCGAAAGATTTTTTATATTGTTCTGCACTTTCGAACTTATAACCACCAACACAAAAGGTGTCGGAGACAACTTGTTTCTCTATTATGTTTGTAACGATGTCTTGTTCATTTACAATAACAAAACTTTTCGATGCGAGTTTTTTTAAAACTTCATGTTTTGATATGTTTGAAACACAGATGTAATTTCCTTCTGAAATTTCGTGGTCAAAAAAACTGTCACAGTCTTTTACCAAAAATTCTCCTTTTACATTAGAGTTTTGTAGTATTTGATACACTGTGTCGGCAGGACCTCTTGTTGGTCTGTCTATTATTACATAGTTAATGTTGTCGGGATACTCATAACTAATTTGTTCAATAACATTATATTTTTCTTGATGTTCTTTCAATATACCAATATTAATTTTATAACCTTTTTTTCTAAAATAATTCAAAGCATTCATTAACATCATTTCACCTTTGTAATCATACAAAAGGTATTTTGGTTTCATGTTTGGAAATCTGGTAGAAAGACCAGCTGCAGGTACAATTATTTCCATAATCTTCTAATCTCTTTCATAATAAATTGATTTTCGAAATCTCCAGGCTTTGTGTGTAGATAGACTCTCAATAACATGAGTATCAATAAATTGTCATCAAAAGCTTCAGGATAATTTAATTTTAGTTTTTGTTGTAAATTTTGTAACTTAACTTCCAATTTAATGTTTGTGCCGCGCAAGAACCATTTACATTCCAAATCTTGCCTCAGCTTTGCAATATCAAATATGAAAGAATCGTATTCTATAGTTACTGGATCAATTAGGTGAAACCCAGGATCTGTATATAATATGTTTTCTAGTGTTAAGTCACCATGATAGGTTGATTGAGGTAACTTTTTTGGTAATTTTGAAATAAATTCGTCTTTACTAAATGGCATATCATTATTGACATTTAACCATTTCAGTTTCTCATAATAAACATTGGTGTAATCTTTGGTTTCTGAATTGTCAGAAAACGAATTCAATATATCACAAATAAAATCAAAAAGTCGATAGATATTATTGTGTATCAAATAAGTCTTCATGTCAAGTCCATGAAGATATTCCATAGACATTGTTTCACACTCAACACTGTAAATTTTTGGAACAGGGTAACCCATCCCATACAATGCTGTCATTCTTTCAATGTTGCGGTCTATTGATCCAACTTTCTCTACATATTTTTTAGAGTTCAGTTCTTTTAAAAATACTTTACAACCAGAATGACCACTGAATTCTTTAATTATTTTTCCATTGGTCATAATCATCACGAATTAAAGAGTGCCATGTTCCGTTGTGTGGTCCTGGTGGAAAAGGATTCTGCATGTTCACATAAACTAAATTTTCTCCATGTAGATTGTGTTTATGTAAATTAGCTCTCATCATGTCTTCACCAATGAATTGGTTGCCGGCTTTGTAATAGTCATCAATATACAAAAAAGTTGACATATACTTATTCATTGTACTTTGTGACCCAAAAGAAAATTGATCGTTGCCAAAATCTCTTTCGGGTACCATTCTACAATTTGGTATGTAAAGTTTGGTGTTGTCCAATTCTGTAAAAGGTATTTTCACATTCAAAGCATAATCAGTTCTACTTTTTATTACCCAATCATATTTTGTTTTTAACATTTTACTAACCATATACATGGAATAAAACATGTTATATGTAAATTTTGGAGGATGTTTTTGTGCGTTTGGTGTGTTTGCGTATATCTCATTAAAATTACCAACTGGTTCAGAAACAAAACTATGAGATACTGGTTTGTATAGATTTAATATTTTTTCATTTTCTGGCAACCAAGAATGTATATAAACATCCACATCATGATCAGACAAAAGATTTTTTCTATAGTATTCATAACCCTTTTCAAAGGATCTAATTTGTCCACAAAAACATAAAGCTATTTTCATCTTTGTATATAAACTGGTAAATTTGTTATAATAAAAGTGTGTTCATTCATCACTATGTTACGCATCAACATTAAATGTGGACAATATCTTGTATGTATATGTGTTTGTATATCTTGTTCTGGATATCTTTTAATATTTCTTAACCAATTCAAAAATTCTGGTTCCCATGAAGTTGAATGTAATCTTTCATAATCATCATATAAAAAATAACTTTTTGCCATTCGAATGGGCATGATTGCAAAAATGTCTGAAATTAAATTGTATGATTCTTCAAGTGGAACAACAATATTATTTACATCTTTAAAATTAAATAAGTCACGAAAACCAATGTCATATCTACAATATATTAAATTGTCGTATTCACTTTTTGGCACCAAATCAAAAGCCATTTTTCGACCATAGTTCATCGATGCATTACCAGCAATTTTATCCTGGTTTGCATTTTTTGGATTCGCTTGCCGAATTCTCTTTTCCATTTCTTCGAATTCTTCTTTATGTAGTTCATAATTTTCAGCTTTGATTCTGACAGGTTTCAATCTATCAACCACATTGTTGAATTCTTCTTTACTGTTTGACCAAAGATGACAATAAACATCTAATTGATTTATATCAATAAACCGTTTGATGTTTTCCCATGTTTGGTCAAATGTTCTATATTGACCAGATAAAACTATACAATTTTTCATTTGATCCAATACCAAACATCACATTCTGTAAAGTGAATTTCTCTTCCTACTTTGAAAGCAAATTCATCGGCAGCTTGACGAACACCAGCAATAGCATTGTAATCGTGGCCAGCAAAGATACCATCAGTCTTCAATTTAGAATAGAAGTTTGCACAATCTTTTGTCAGTTGTTCATAGGTGTGTAGACCATCAATAAAAATAATGTCGAAATGTTCATCGGCAAACATTTTTGCAGCCTCATCAGATGTTTTTCTAATTAAATGAAATCTATCTGAGAATGGGTCCATTCTTTTCATCATGCGTTCATAAATTATTTCTCGCTCATTTAAATTGTTTCCATTCCAATCCACATAGTTTTCATACGGATCTATCGACACCAATTCTAATTTTGGATGAGCTCTCATTAGAAATTCTGCCGTATCACCAATGTCACATCCAATTTCTAAAACGATTGGTTGAAACATTTCTCTCGACAGTTTTCCAAGACCGTAACCAGAACATTTAAATTCTGAAGTTGGAAAAGAATACACGGTATCAGACGATGTATTAAATGTAATAATATCACTCATAATTAAATCCTATATGTAAAGTATTGTGATTCGTCAAGTTGTCCATATTTTTCCTGTACGAATTTTTTCCAAGTGGGAACACGGTCGTACTGGTGCACGATAGGGAAAACATATTGGTCGTTCGTGTAAACCACACCATCTCGGAACACAGGTTCATAACAGAGAAGATTTGGCCTAAAATAATCGATCTTTGTTGGATCAGCAACAGTGCCAGCTTCACATGCCCAATTGTCGGTATGATGTATAACATCTTTAAATGGTTGTGTACCAATCAATACGTTGAACACGGCTTGATCACAAATAGGAATTGGTCTGTTGATTGCATTGGTGAAGATATTGAACACCATATCTTTGACATACTCTGATGTACCACCAAAAGTTCCTACATTATAAATCGTATTGTTTTTGAATTGTTCATAAACATATGGTCCATAAGATTGTTTGAGATTATCGTCACCCCAAGGTTCATCTTTATAACGTAAACCTTCAGAAGCAACAAACAACTTAATCTCTGGTGTGATGTTATTTTCCATATATGCAAAAGGAGTATATTGAAAAAAAACATCTTTTACATCCGTCGTTACTACAAATTTATACTTTGACCAGTTATGTCTTAAATATTCGTAGATCGATAAGAAACGCAGAACATGAATTGGTACACCATCAACATTTTTCATGGGAAAAATAATGACACCCTGATTTGTTAACCAATCGATTGTCTGTGTTGTTGTTTTTCCAGTAATTAAAACAACATCATCATCGCCAGCAACCTCTTTTGCTGACAACACCCAAGGTTTCAATTGATTGATTTCATAATTAGTAAAACCACCAATAATTAAATTTTTCGCCACGGAAATTCTCCATTATATTTTTCATTCATTACTTTATTACCATTCAAGAAAAAGTCTGCATTAACAGAACCAGCATTTCCATCAACACGATAGTTGACGGTGTATTTTCCTGTGCAGTCAAATTTGGAAAAATGTTGTGATAACACATTCAGCCAAATACGATCTTGGCCCCAGCCGCCGTGCCAAACTTGAGCCAATTTTATCGCAACTTCAGTTTTTATGCAATAACAATTTGTATCTATATGATTGACACCATGATATGTTTTCCATTTACCGAGAGATTCACAATCATCATTACACACGTATTCACCATCTTTTGTGCATATCTTTCGTAGTGAATAGGACCAATCCAGGTTCTTTTGTTCGATTGTTTTGATGCAGTTCTCAATATGGTCTGGTTCAAACCAACAGTCTTGATCCAAATAAACAACATATTTGGTATCAATCAGGTGAGTAAAAGCTGCATAGATTCTGTGGCCGTAGAAACCGTTGGCGCCGACATTAACTGGTAAAAAACATCTTTCCAGATTTTTTCTTGATAAAAAATCATCTGTAATTAATCTTGTTTTGGAATGCGCTTTGTGGCCGTCTGCAACAACATAACATTTCGTTTCATAAGATTGATTCAATACACTTTGAATAGCATCTTTTAACTCTGGTGCACCAGTAGTTGGCATAATCACAGTCACATTCATAATTTTTCTCTTTTTATTTTGCTATAACAAATTTACCTGAATCGAAAGTTCGTGAGGTTATATATTTATATAGTTCTTGAATAAATCGGTCTGAAAGAGGAATGTAATCATCTTTTCCAGATAATTCTTTTGTATTGTTTTCAAGCCAATTAATTAATGGTGGAAAAATAACGTTAGTTATCATCAATGCGCTTAGAGCACCCCGCTGTTCGTCGAATTGTTGTCTGGCCATTTTTTTAGCTTGTTCATTCCTTAAACGTTTTATTTTTTCTTCGAAATCTTGTTTCAATATTTTTGCTTCTCTTTTGTATTTTTCATTTTCTGACCTAAAATCATTTTTTAATTTTTTTGCCAGAACACTATCAAAATTTTCGAATATATCACAAAAAATATACCATGATCCTATAGAACCACCTCTGGCTTCCATATCTTTACTTTCAAATTCTATTTTCATAGTAGCAGTTGAGGCATCATGTCTAATCTTAATATAGTCACGATCAGAAGATGAAAATTTTATTTTTAAATCTCTGGTTTGTGGTTTTTCTATTGTGTATTTTTTCCATTGGCCAACAAAGCCAGAAAATTTATATTTTAAAATTTCAGTTTGTTCTTCAACTTTATCAAAATTAACTTTTTTAATTGTTACACTATTTGTTTGTTTTTTCAATGAAATGGGTAATAAATCACCAGAATCTATGAGCTCAGAAACCATATTATTTAATATATCAAATCCATAAGTTGAAGCTTTTTTTCCTGTGAAAATTAAAACACTGGCTTTTATTCTATCTCTTGCTTTGTCTGTGGCGAAATAAATATCAGCTGGTGACCATTTATTAATATCTCCAAAAGCTGGAGGTGGTTTTTTTACATTGGCGAGTTTAAATAAAGATTCTATGTTTTTCATAACATCTTTATCACCACGAAAATACCACACATCACTTGTACTAGGTTTTTTACTAAAACCGGATGAAATTGAAGAAATGTCTTCAACTATTTTTTTGCCAATAAGACAAGATGAAACATACCAACTTTTGTCAATCATCAAAAAACCTTCAACATCACCATAGTCAATTTTTTCTGATCCTGTGGCTGTTTCTGTAAATTTGTTATATATTGTTTTTAAAGAATCGGATCGATCTTTAAAAACGCTTTTCCATTTTTTTTCAAAACCAGAAAAAGTATCTAATCCTTTACTTTTATCTTTTGGATTTAAAAATTCATCCAAATTTTGACCTTTAATGGTTAAATAGTCTGCAATCGCACAGAAAAATGCTTGTGAAGATTCAGCAAGTGAGGTGGTATCAGCCATTGTTAATATTGCAAATAAAAATATTTATCTAATAATATCAATGTGTTTTCCGGATGTCCAAACTTCCAAGTCAAGCCTCAACTTATTTTCTTTTTTTAGTGTATCATAACGATTACTTGCTTTATTTTTCCACCATTTAATCAAGTTGGCAAGATGATGCTTTTCATAATTTTCGCCTGGTATCAGTTTATCGGTTTTGCAGTTTACATAATCAATCATATTATTGAAACCATAATCACTTATGTAATATCTTTTTTGTTCAGTCAAGTTTTTGGCTTTTTCTATTGTATCATTAAAGTTGCTTAAAGCGTCTTTATCACTCTTTAATGCACCTTTAGTTAAAGAAATAATTGCCATTGTTGTTTTTAGTTTTTTACTGGAACTATTTGGGTCAACAATTTCTCCAACTTTACTCTCAACAAAAGAACGCAAATCTTCATATGGTTTGCCATGCATGAGTGGCACAAAATCACTATCAGTTAGACCTTTGAAACGAATAAAAGGTTTCATGCCATCATATTGTGATACTGTTTTTGAAGAACCATATAAACTAGTTGTTTCAAATAAACATAAGTTCATATCATATTTTTTGTTTACGATTTCTCTGACTTCATGTGAAGTACAAATTGAAGCCAGAAGTTTACCACCAAGATAATTGTAACCAAAAGGTTGTGAAGGAACAATGACAAATCCCATCATGGATGAATCATTGAATCTTTTACTCCATTCTGGTTTTTGAGTAAACACTTGATCTAACATTTCATTTCTGGGTTTCATGTTGATAACAGGAGAACCCAAACGAATAAAACCAACAATTTTTTGAGTGTTCTTTTCTATTGCAGCCAGTCTGACTTGTCGGCCGACAGGTGAAATATTAATATGTGAACTGGTAATATTCAATAAATTTTCCCATTGTTCTAATGGTATTTCTGTAATTTCAAAATCCATTTCGTTTGGGTGGATGGAGAAATCCGAAAACAAATCATCTTCTATGGGGAAAAGCGTATTTGATGGCATTTCAGAAAGAGATGACATCTTTTGGTTTCTCATGTATTCATCTACACGATTAAAATTACCAAAATAATTTTGTATTATCGATGCACAATAAAGTGCATCTTCAAAATTCAATTTCATACTTTAAAACTATCAAAACTTTTTTTATTGAATTTTTCTCTGTTACCAAATGTATTAAGTGGTTTATCTGGAGATGGGGATTGACCCGAATCTATAATGCCATCTTGGCCAGATTGTTCAACATCATATAATCTCATTTTAGCTCTGTCAATACCTAGTGTAAATCTTTTATTAATTGTCGGATCAGAATAACGATTCTTCAATTGTTTAACCATAATTTGGCCAAGTTCTTCCAGTTCTTCAGAAGATATCAACGCAAACATTAAGTCTGCTGTTGCCGGCAAACCAAAAGACTCACTTGTGTCTTCCAAGCCTGGGTCGGAAGAAGTAAATCCGCTTCTTGTAGTTTGTGTAGCAGATACGATTGGTACTCCGAACTCAACAGCAAGACCTCGCAATTCTTCGGCAATAGCTTTGACATAGGTGTAAGAGTTGACGTTGGCTCCTGCTTTGATTCTAGAACTGCAACAAATATTGAGATAATCAACAAAAATAATATCAGGTACAAAAGATTTTTTAAGGTTGAGTTCATTTAACAATGTCCTGAAATGTGTTGAAGAAGCTGTTGCGGTTGGATATTCTTTAATTATAAGTTTTCCCACCGTTTTTTCACGAATTCTAGCAATCTTTTTATCATACAAATCTTTAGGTAAATTCACCAAGTCATCAACAGACACATTTAAAAGATTTGCATCTATTCTTTCTGCAATTTTTTCTTCTGCCATTTCCATGGTAATGTACAAAACATTTTTGCCTTGTACCATACAACCTGCTGCAACATGACACATAAAAAGAGATTTACCGACACCGGTTCCTGCCAATGCAATGTTTAGAGTTTTGACTGGAAGGCCACCTTTGGTAATTTTATTGAAGTAATCTAGATCAAAAGGAATTCTTTCCTCTTTTCTGTGATAGAATTCATAACGTTCATCGGAATTTTCCAAATAGTCATGACCAACAGACGCATCGAAACTTACTGATAGTGCGTCCGATAGTATCTTGGGAATCTGACCTTTGTCGTGTGTTTTGTCTTTACCATCAAGAATAGAAATAGACCCCAATACTGCGTTGTATATTGCTTTCTCTTGACAAAACTTTTCGGTCCGGTCAACAAGCCATTGAATCTGGGATTTTTCTTCTTTAATTTGTTCAATTTCTTGTATATAAGTTTCACACTTCTCCACTTCATCATCTGTGAGATTTCGCCTTTCTTTGATGGCCAATTTAATTGCTTCAATCGCCGCTGCGTGATTGTAAGTATTTGTGAACGATGATATCTCATTAAAAATTACTTTCTCAGTTCTATCGTTGAAGTATTCATCTTTCAAGAAAGGCAAAACTTTACGTAAATATTCTTCATTGTAAATTAGATTCTTTAGAATCGTTTGTTCCACTCTCATCTATAATTTCCTGTTCAATATTGGATGACATTATTTCAACTAACAAATCACCAATGTAATTCTTAAAGTTTTCATCCTTTTCGAGTTTTTTTGGTTTTGATATTTCTGATTCTAACACATCATATGCAAAAAGTAAATATACTTGGTCATTTTCTTCTTTGACCTTGACTTTACCATATTTGAATATAGTACCTTTATATGGTCCTTCTAAAAATTTTATGTGTACTGATGAAACATCATTTTTTGGATATATGAAACAGTAATCTATTCCTTCAGTCATTTTTCGTCACTCAAAGTTTCAGTTGCAAATGTTTCATCAACTTCAGATTGTAGAATATCTGTTGATGCAACTCTATATTTACTTTCAATATATTCAGCAAAAGATTTTTGTTTCAATAGAGGCATCCAAAACTCTTTTGTATCTGTATCTTTGATTCGGTATTTTTTATCTTCTACTTCACCAGAGGAAACATCCACTTTGCTGTACCACCCATTTGAGGGTTTGATGACATGCCCGGATTCCAGTGCAATATCAAGTAGGCCTGACCACTTGCTAATACCACCATCAAAAGATACAGTAACAGGGATTTTAGATTTTTCTTTAACATATCTACTCTTTTCTACATTAATGATAAAATTATAACCAACAATTTCGGTTCCTTCTTTTTCTTGTTGGCGACCAATGATAAAGATATTGTCGGCTGAATAGTAGGAACCAGTTCCACCACCAACAATATCTTTCGGAAACATACCAATTTCTTTGTATGTATGATTGACAACAACCATTGGAATATCTTTGAGTGACAGGTGTGGAGTAACCATACGAAACAAAGATTTGACTTGTTTTGCACGGCTCATATCTGCAACAGATTTGCCGTCCAGTGCATCATCAACTTCTTTCTTGGAAGCCAAATTGCCAATCGAATCAATAACAATAATTAATCTCTCACCACGCTCAAGATTGGTCAACTGTTGCATAACATCAAACTTTAACTGTTCAATGTCAGTGAGTGGTGTGTGAAGAACACGATCAGTATCAATACCAAAACTATCAAAGTAACTTTGTGGAGTGCCGAATTCACTATCATAAAATAATAAAGCCGAATCTGGATATTTGTCTAGATAAGATTTTGCCATTAAAAGTGAAAATGCTGTCTTAAAGTGTTTAGAAGGACCTGCCCACATTGTAAGTCCTGGTGTTAGCCCTCCATCAAGTTTGCCGGAAAGGGCAATATTAATTGCCGGTACTGGTGTCGGAATCATATCTTTTTGTGTAAAGAATTTTGATTTAGACAGAATTGCCGAATCTTTGATAGAACTGTTCTTTTTGATTTTATCAAGTATGCTCATGTTTATCCTCAAATTTATATATTAACTAAAAAAGTCCTCTAACGAACTTAATTTTTCGGCTTTCCATTTCATGCAATCCAAAATAATTTTAATTGGTTCAAGAAATGCTTTTTCGAATTGTACATCATAATCAATATAATCGTCAAGCTTAAACTCTTTTGGTATTCTTGTTGGAAAAGAAATCACATCTTCTTTCATAGGATTCGGCATCTTCAGATAGGTAAATTTGATTTTTTCACCTTCTTGAATTTTTTGGTATTTCTTTTCCAATTGAAACTGTTTTAAATGATGATTGTAGACGATTGCACCGCGTACATGAATTGGTGTGCCTTTTTTGTATAGTAACACCGAATCTGAATAAGTATTTAGCCCATTCAAACCTCTAGGAAAAGAAATTTCTTCAGCTGGCAATTTGCGAAAATCTTCTCTGAATTGTGCAATATAATTCTGCACTTCAGTTTCAGTACCAGTCATCATCAGTTTAATTGTTTCTTTCATCTTCTCACGTATCGCTGAAGGCGTGGATGATTTAATCATTTCCAAACCCATGACTTTCATCTTAGGTTCGGCATATTGAACGCCTTCATTATTATACACATTTAATATATAACGTTTCTTGGCAGTCCAAACACCTTTGTCAGAAAGACCTTCACGTTTCATTTGCATCTTCTGGTCATATGCATGAACGTAATCAGCCAATTCTTTGTATGATTTGTCAATGTATGGTTGAATCTTTTCTTCACAAATTTTATCCATCAAAGCAATTACTTTACTTTTGTCGCTGGTATCTTTGATGAATTTATCCACAAGCTCACCCAGTCTTAGATAAATCGAATCTGTATCAGAAGCAATTACATAATCACCATTTTCAGTTTGTAGAACCTTATTCATCCATTCATTGATTTTGCCTTCAATCCAACGAATAGAAAGCTGACCAGCAGTAGTAACGCCCAAAGCCATCCGTAGGTCATAAAATCTAAAATACTGAGAGCCCAAAGCACCATAAGCAGAATTGAGAGAAACTTTCTTAGCGAGTTGTAGGTTATTGAGTCTGGCAATTCGTTTTTCAATATCATATTGTTTAGATTCGTCTTTCTCATTTTCTTTTTCCTGTTGGGCTTTCAACATCAACTTCTTAAACTTCTTCCGATCTTCATACATTTCTTCCATCATTTTTGGTAAGAAACCCTGAAAGTCTGTACGAAAGAATTGTCCGTTTGGTGTGATAGTTGCATTTTGCAAACTTGACATGTCAACTTGACATTTCAAAAGTTTATCTACAGATACACCTTGAGAAAGAATGTCACGCATTTCCTGTGTGTATTTTTCAGGTTCAATCAATGTTTCTGGTGAAATGTTGTACTGCATCATCAAATGTGGATACAGACTATTCAAGTCGAACGATGCAACCCAATCATGTTTACCTGTTTGAGGATCTTTAACATATGCACCTTCAAAAGCAGAATCTTTTTCTTGCACCTCTCTTGGTGGAACAATGATGCCCTTTTGATAGAGGTATGAGTATGTCATTGAATCCCACATACGGGTTTGTGCAAAGATATCCTCATAGTTGCACTTCGTATCATATGCAAGAGTCAATCCCAATTCAACTAGTTTTAGTTTGTCTTCTAACCGTTCAATCAGCAATGCATCTTTGATGTTATACTCAATAAACAATTGATAATTGCGTTTATATAAATCATGCAGATTATCGTAATCATCATACGAAATTTTACCCTCACCAAGTTCTACATTGGCAATATTGTCAAGACGGTAAGATTCTTGTGATTTGCCGCCTGGTGCATACCATTTGTACAATTCAATATAATCAAGTTGTTCAACACCAAGAAAACCATATGCGGTCATTGCACGGCCATTAATCACGGTTTTACGTTCAGAGATGTAATTCCATGGTGATAGTTTCTTGGTTTCATCTTCACCAAGAATTTTCCGTAAACGATTAACAAGATATGGCACATCAAAAAACTTGGTGTTCCAACCAGTCAATACATCAGGTGTTTTGGTTGCCCATGCAGTCAAGAAAGACTTGCACATTGACCATTCGTCTTTGCATTTATGGTAATTAACTTTGTCTGGATGTTGATTATCAAAGTCACCACAACCCCACACATACATGTGGCCACCAAGAGTTTTCCATGCGATTGCGGTGATTGGCTCATTGGCTTGGTAAGGATCAGGGAAACCATTTTCAGAACCAACTTCAATGTCGATAATCGCAACATCAATCTTATCTTGATCCCATTCAATCATTTCTGGATGTTGTTCAGCAATGAATGCATATTCATACCTGGTTTGCCCGTAAATTTTTGGTGCACCAGAAACGTTATCAAATTTCTTGATGTATTCTCTAGCTTCGTAGATAGAATCAAACCTCTTTTCTACTAAAGGAGATCCGTCAAGTGATTTGTGTGTTGCAATTTTTGTGGCAGGCAAATAAAGTTTTGGTTCATAATCAATTTTTGCTTTGATTTTTTTGCCGCTGCGAAAGCCCCGATAAAGTATTTTACCGCCAAGGCTTTGAACATTAGTATAAAAATTTTTCATTAACCGGTGATGATGCTTTGCTGTTTTGGTAGAATTATACCAGAACCAAATAATTGATTGTAGTTACTTTTAAAGTCTTCTGCTGGTTCATATGAGTATACAATATGTCTTTTATCTATGTCAATTGTAAATTCAGATTTTTGTTCAGCATGTAATGGAAAGGGTGAGAACCCTACGTTTGGTGAACCATCTTTGCCTCTGACAATAGAAATTGCCACAGGATTCTTTAAAGTGATTGTATCCAAAGTTTCTTTTTCCACTTCACCCAAAACTTCTTCATGCGTTATCAGTTTAATCGTTATAATTTTCATTTTTATCCTCTTTAAAACTTTTATAAATATAAGTATTGATAGAAAAATTATTCCTATTTGATATTACGATTATACAATTAAAAAACTTTTTTGTCAATCAAATTAGTGGTTAAAAAGGAAAACAAATGATTAAAAAGGCCATTGCAATGGTGCTTTTTGTCATGTCTTTATCATCTGTCGCACAGACAACCTATGATTCGAAAACTTTAGTGGACACCAATAGTTCGTCCACAAGCACAAGCACAGTCAATACAAACAATACCAGCACTGCCACAACAGTTAATACAAATAACACAAACGTTAATAGTGTTTCAACAAATGTTAACACCAGTAATAGTGTTAATACCAATAACAACGTGAACACCGGCACAATGACTTATAACAACAACAATGTCAATGCTAGTACATCCACAAGTACCAATGTAAACACAAATAACAATGTGAATTCTGGTAGCATGACATACAATAATAACAATGTGAATGCTAGTACTTCTACAAGTGTTAACACTAATAACAATGTGAATACTGGTACAATGACGAATAATAACAATAATGTCAATACCAACACTTCTGCAAGTACATCTACAAGTGTTAACACCAATAACAATGTGAACAGTGGTGATATGACAAATAGAAATATCAACACTTCAACTGCAACATCTTCTTCAACCAACAACAATGTCAACCAAAACATTCAAAGCGGTTCAATGGTGAATAAGAACTTGAATCAAAGTGAAGTTGTTCAGAAGGTTATTCAAGCACCACCAACCGCGGTTGCTCCTACGATGATGAGTGGCGGTAACAGTGATCTATGTACAACTGGTACAAGCAGTGCAGTACAAACACAAATCTTTGGCGTTAGTTCTGGTGGTACAGTGCGTGATGAGAATTGCGAAAGATTAAAGTTAAGCAAAACACTTTATGATATGGGAATGAAGGTAGCTGCTGTTGCAACAATGTGTCAAGATCGTAGAGTATGGGATGCAATGATGGCTGCTGGAACACCTTGCCCATACGAAGGTAAGATTGGTGAACAAGCCAAAGAAATGTGGAATGCAAATCCTGGTAAAATACCGGCTGAAGTAAAGGCTAAAGGCGATGACACATATAAAAAGATTGGTATCGGTAGTTTGCTTGGCGTTGTTGCTTACAAACTATTCGGGATACACTAACGCACAGCCAGCAGAAACATACAGCACCGGTAACATTGTTATCAATACACCTCAAGGCGGTCCATCGTCTTGGGTGAATGGCGTTTATCAAGATAATTTGACTTGTTGGGGTTGGGGTAATCCTGGTTATTGTGGACCAAATGCAATAGTGCGACCAGGAAATGTCATCAATTATTCATTTGGTACAACAGATTTGTATCAAGTTCAATCAATTGAAAATGTTTTACCAAATTCTGGCACAGGCTTACAGGTAACAGGATATACTTTTGGATTTACTGCTAAAAACGGCAATGGTTGGGATGATGGTAGAGTGGATTATTTAAATGCATATGTAAACCTTTATGACCGTTCAGGTGCAATTGTAACTAATAAAACATACAATTTAAATTATAAGTTTAATTGGACCACTTTTAATTTCAACGAAACATTTACAACACCATATGCAGCAAGTAGTCTTGGTAATGTTCGTTACGGTTTAGTTGGTAGAGATAATAATGGCTGGGCAGGTCCTTATGGACCAGAAGTTTACAACATAAACTTTTCTTTA
>SXGQ01382845.1_pt1 | contig 32376 bp, 31 predicted proteins | sample 3178371 | NCBI WGS metagenome assembly SXGQ01 (sample SAMN11356859, study PRJNA531348) | freshwater metagenome | isolation source: freshwater sample F1-20 | place: China: Fuxian Lake, Yuxi | collected 2017-12-25
ATAACCTGGAAATACTAATACTGTATGGTTTCTTATGGGTATGTCAAGTTCATTAATATTATATTTGGTTTTAACTTTAGTATTATCGAATCTAAAGTGATGATTTGGAAAAACATTTATCAAAGCTTTATGACGAAAAAATATATTTGCCATTAGATAATCATCTAAATTTTCATTAAAATAATATAGTACAGACAACATAGCATTTTGATGGTTATGATTATGGTGGCGGCTTGAATCCTTGTTCTTTGTCATCCAAGAATGCACTATGGTAAATTGGTTTTCGATACCTACAATCTCTTTTGTATAAAATTCTTGATATGAATTTAAAAGTTTATTGATTCTATCAAAATTTTGATGTCTAAGGAGATTGATACCTCTACTTGTTGTTACTTGGAATATTTGTTTATCTTCTTTTAATTTGATAAACTGAGACATTAATAATTTATATTCTTCTTCTGTTAGTTTATCTGAAGACTTACTTAAATCAAAAAGACATACTGGTGCACCATCAACATTGTATTCATGCACTAAATTATTTTTCGGATTCGTCATAAGGATTTAATTCCTCAATTAATAAATTATTTTTAGGTTTCTTAATTATTCTTTTGTCAATGTCTACCTGGTCTAATTGTTTTTTCATATAGTCCAATAACTGATTACTGTATTCACCCAGGTCATTTTCATTATTTAGTATATCATCAATGTCTAGATTTTCTATGATTTTATATTTAGTAGCCTGTTGTTTCTTTTCCTTTTGAATTCTGCGTATGAAGGCAAAATAAACAATCTGGGTATAGTAGGCAAATGGGTTAGCAGACTTTGTAGGATCAAATTTATCGGCTGCGGCTAAACAATTTTCAATACCATCGCTAATCATGTCATCTTTGAAGGTATAGTTGATAAAATTTGCTTTATAGCTTAGATGTGTTGCAATTTTAATAAAACAGTCACCCAGGTAATTACTGATTTGCGGCTTTTCTATACCTTTTGATTTGGCATCATCTACCTGAAGTCTGTATTTAACTAGCTCATCGAAAAATTTCTTGTTGTCGATGTAGTGCGAACTTGATCGTTTAGTGGAGCCTACGCTTGTTGTTTCCTGTGACTTCATAGATTTCATCATCCTCTTCTTCTGTTTGGTTTGACGACTCAAACATGTGCTTGATCATGGCCTGTGCAGTATCTAAATCATCAGACGCATTATCATCTGTTTGTTCAAAGTCTTTTTCACGTGTTTCTATAAACTCTTCGTACTGATCACGAAAACTTTTTCTGGCTTCTACAGCACTAATAATACCTATGGTTGATATTTCGATCACCTTTTCGTCTGAAATTGGTATCCATGGATGCAGGATATAAGTCTCAACTATTTTACCCTGACGCGGATATCTGACAGGTGATACCAGCATGGGTTCCATGATGGCTACCATTCGATTCTTGTTTAAATTTTCAAAATTGTCATCGGTCAGACAGATGATATTCTCACCATTGGTAAATTTTATATATTTACATTTAAGGGGAGTCATAACTGTACCTTTATGAGCTTGTAATCGAATTGCTCTTCGTTGTATATTTTGATGCGTTCAATCATATGTAATAATGTAAAGTTTTTGTGAGACTTCCAACTTAGGTCGTCTGCGATGTCATATAGGTTACAGCTATCTTTAGTTTCACTGGTACGCAACCCACGACCAATGCTCTGAAGATTTCGGATTCGACTTTTACTGGGACTGGCAAAGATTATGTTATGGAGGTTTTTGATATTTATTCCTGTGCTGAATGTACCATAGGATGCTACTATTATGGCATCTTTCTCAGTCTCTGTCAATTGCCGAATCTTCTCTCTTTGTTCGGTATCGGTTCCACCGTAGACAAAAAAGACCTGACGATCTTCACACTTGGACCAAATCATGTCATAGAGTAGCTTGCCGTGTTTTTCTACAAATTGAAACAATACCAGAGTATTACCGGTCTGTTTGATGACAAGATTTCTAATGAATATGTTCCTACGATTATGCTGAACCAAGAAATCCATTTCTTCTTGGTAGGTTAATTCTTTACAGGACTTTCGAATCTCATCAGGGTATTCAAGAATAATATTATAAATTTTAAGATCAGCTAGTTGCTGATTGTCCATCAATTTTTTGGTTGTTGTTACCTTGTAAACTGTGCTGAACAGACCTTCTAAAACCAATTTATGTGTTTTGGTTCCATCCAATGTACCGGTTGTGCCGAATCTATAGTGTGCATTGATGCACTTGTGCATGATGTTGCTTAGACTCTTGGCCTTAAACAGATGCGCTTCATCGCCATAGACACAATGGAACGGTACAAAGAATGCCTTGGGTAATTTGTATAGACTCTGCCAGGTACTGATAACTACTGGATACAGATTTGACTTTTCATGACCAGCATAGATTCTGTAGACATGATCTGGTACTGTAAAATCATTTAGACAGCTATAATCTTTAAAATCTGTGTACAGTTGTTCTACAAGACTGGTTGTAGGAACTATGATTAGTTGATTTCTTTTATGATCTAAATTCCAACGCATTAAACAATAAATGATTAAACTCTTGCCTGACCCTGTGGGACTTAGCAATAGTTTTCTGCCTTCGGCTAATGCTTGCCAGACAGCATCGATCTGGTATTCTCGAATCTCGAGCGTCTGGCCTCGCGAACCCAAATTTAATGATTCACAGTATTCTTTTACCTGATTGCGACTAGGAGCGTCAGTAGGAATATTCAAGGCTGACAAATCTAGATCGTATTCACGATCTTCACAGAATTTTTTTACATAGTCTAATAAGCCAACATAAATTTCACCAGCAAACATACTAAACAATCGGACACGACCATCCCACATACGAGACTTGTATAAGGGATGAAACTTGGCACCTGGTACTTCAAAACTAAAATAATCGTTTAGTTCTTGCTTGATACCAGGATCGGTATCAATTTGCAAATAAACCGCGTCTTTTTGCCTGACTGCTATCATTACATCATGCCATTAGTAAACTTATGCCATTCTATGCTGTTCTTTACGTCCCAGGTTCTGCTGTTGATACTTCGAACTATCTGCTCTAGCTGATTCAAAACTGTCTTGAAATATTCAACCTTGTCCTGTAGCCCAATGAGTTCAGAGTCAGTATTTAGTATTTCGTCCATTTCGTTTTTCAGAGGTTTGTTGCCCTGAAATTGCGTCCAGCCTTCGGATTCTAGTTCGTCACGAGTCATTTCGCCACGATAGTAACGATACTTTCTGCGTCTTAGATTGAGGTAATCGCTTTCGGCCTTGCGAAGATTAAGTCGAACACTGCCCAACCAATTTAGGTATTTGGCATGTAGCTGTGGTGTGCGTACAGCCTCTCGACCCAAATTGGTTTCGTCTATGCGACTATCTTCAGACCAGGCTTCCTGAAGTTCACTTAGTTTCATGATATAAAATTAGGTTAGCTCTGCACGTTGATGATCTGAGCTGGATTACCCTGGAAGCAGAAACTGCCGTAATGGTTTAAACTGATGCTGGGATCTAACCAGATATCGCCGCCAATTTCTTGCCAGCGTCTGCAGAAGGTATAATCTTCGGACAGATATCGACGATCTTTGGGATCAATCATGGTATCGAATAGTGCATAGAACTGATCCTTAAGCTCACTACCAATGTTTAGATCATTGTTGTATTTGAGCTCAGGATAGGCTTCAATGAGTTTGTCAATAGCACTGCGTTTGATCATCATGAAGCCTGTACCAGCATCATGTAGTTTAATAAGGCCGCGCTCAATGGCAATCTGCTTGGCATCACGATTAACAAACTTAAAGTTAATAGCATAGTCAGACCCAAAAGCAGCAATTTGACGGTCATCATGCTTTTGATCCTTTTGATCAACTACAGCATCTTTAATGCGTTGCCAGTTAACGCCTTTCTTGGGATAGGCTCCAACAACCACATCACGGTCATGATAGACCAGTTTGATAATATCTTCGACCTGGTATTCGATGTCAGCATCAATAAACAAGAGCCTGGTAAAATTACTTTGCAGGAAATAGGCTACCAGTACGTTTCTTGCTCTGGTAACCAGACTTTCATTGGCAATGGTGCCAAAGGCCAAAGGAATTTTGTGCTGATTACAAAAGGTCAATAACTTTACAGTGCTCCGAAAATATGGCTCAGTTAGAGCTCCGCCATAGCAGGGTGTAGCTACAAAGATTCTTTCTTTCTGCAAATCTTCGATGCGTACCTGAATTTGTGTACGATTTGGACCAGGACCAGAATCCTGTTCGGGCATGGGCGGCTGAAAGTCGGGAGGGAAACTGCTAATCTCTACAGGAGGTAGAGAATCGGGTGCTTCAGATGTCATAATAACTCCAATCAAGTATTAAAGTACTTCTACATCAAAAAATTTATATTTAAATGATGCAATGGCTGTAAAATATTCTAGTGTAGCACCTGTGACGTCAAAGTCAAGTGCTTCTAAACTTATGGGAAAAACATCTTTAAAAATAATTCTAATTTTTGGGTTATTGGCACTATCCAGAATGGTTAGGATACCATCACTATAGGCACCACCCTCTCCAGTATTGAACGGAAAAATATCTGTTCTGGTAGTAACAAACGAACCAAACTGATTATAATCATAAGGGAATCCCAGTGCAATTAACCATCGAAATATTTCCAGGTAATTGCCCATGTCTTCACTAATGATGAATCTAACAGTAAATTCACCAAAATTTGCCTTATCGCCTATTCTAGGCAAATCTACGAAAGGTGTCGATTGAACTGCAAAACCTAAATTCAAGGCCGGTAGATTTGCACTCTGACATGTAAAATTAGTATTAGGTAAATCTTTTATATTAAAAAGAAAACTATTGGGCCGTAGAAAATTGACCGTACTAGGTCTAGATCTGGTCCAATTTTCTTTAAGTAAAGATACGTTGCTGGTATACATGCCAATATTTATATGAAAAAAAGGGGCGCCTAAGCGCCCCAAAACCGATCTTGATGTCGGCTTGAAATTACATAAGATTTACAACACGGGTCTTGCGATAGTACTGATTGCGGTTAGCTGTGAAGCTATCTGCATCGTTAGCACCGTTAGCAGCGCTTACATATGGGTTAGCAATCAGTCCGTAACGAGTCTTGAAGCCAATCTTTGGCTGGAAGCTGTTAGGATCGATAGCACGAACCATCTGGAGCGGAACATATGGGCAGTAGAAGATACCAGCGTCATATGGACTTGAACCCTTATAGCCTACCATGTAGAACTGACTAGCAGCACCCAGGTTGCCTGTATATGGGTCTATGTAAACACGATAACGACCGTTCAGAACACCAGCAAAGGTATTGCCTGTGTCGTCGACGTTAAGGCTTGTGCTCAGTGCAGGAGCATAGTCAAGAACACCAGACATGGCCAAAGCACTGGCAACGTCTGCTGAACAGACAATGATGTTACCTTTGCCGCGACGTGTGTCTTGGGCAATATGGTTGGCATCACGCTCGATGTTGAACAACAGACCCTTGAAACGCTCGACTGACCAACGACCGTTGGAATCGATATCAAGGTCAAAAGTACCAGGAGCTGCAGTAGCTGGGCTACCAACTTTAGCAACCTTATAGATCAAGCGAACGATTTCGCGGTTGATCTCGAACATGAACTCTTGGCTGAGGATGTTGCTAAGCTCAGCTTCGGCATCAAGACCATGAATAGCCTTAAGATCCTGAGCAAGTTCAACTGTGTATTCTGCTTTAAGCGCACGGCTCTTGGCAGTAACAGTTGTCTTGTCGATCGCGAAAGACATTTCATTGTAGTCCTGAGCAGCTTCCATGTTGGCTGTACTATTTGCTGTACCAGTAGTATAGCTGCCAGTTGCCAGGATGTTGCTAATTGTACCACTATGTGTACCTGTACCACTGAAGTCAGTATCAGCTTCGTTGTACAATGCTTCGTATGCGCCACGGTCTGTATCATTACGTGTTGCACCATACATGGCACGCATTGCAAAGATAAGACCAGTTGGGCCTGTCATGGGCTGAACACCGCAAATGTCATAGGCCATGAGGTTAGGCATAGCGCGGCGAACCAGACCAATTAGGATTGGATCATAGGTCGCAATAGAACCAGGACCATTGTTACCCTGAATGGCATTGGCAGGTGTTTCCTGCAACAATGAACTGCGCTCTTCACGCAAAGATTTTTCTTGATTCTCAAGCAGAACAGCTGTTACCTGACGCTTGTAGCTGTCTTCGATTTTTGGAAGCTCTGGATGTTCCAGAATTGCTCCCCACTTCTGTTGTAATTGTTCGGACAAAAACATTAAGGTCTCCTAATAGGACTTAAACTTACTTCTTTTTAATGGTTCTTGAGAGAGCCTGAGCATACTGATTTACTATACTGTTATCCATTGCAGCAGGAGCAGCATGAGCTACATCTTCTACCAGTGGTTGTGCAGTGCTAGTAGCTGTTTCATTAACAGAGGGCTTGGCAATGAAATTCTCTACAATTACCGAAACTTTTTCTCTGTACAATTGCTCATCTTCGAACTGAACACCTTCTAGCAACTTGGCTAATCTGGATGCATCAGTTGCAGCAAGATCTTTACTCATCTCTTCTATTACAGCCAGGCGTTTCATCTCAACAACCTGTTGTTTGAGCTGGACATTCTCACTCATGATATCATCCATTTGGGATGTGAGTTCGACTGTCTGTGCTTCGAGTTCACCTATTACATCATATTTTTCTTCAGGCACTTCAATGTAATGTTCTTTGAATAGCACCTGGAGACCTTGGATAAAGTCCTCGGCAATCTCGGTACGGAGACCAGATTCGATTGCAACCTCGTTTTCCTTCATCCAGTTTTCTACCACATAGTTGAGGTAGGAATCTACTTTTTCCACGATTTGTTTCTGGAACTCTGCTACATCTTCGGCGAATTTTTCGTCTAGTGCAGCATTGATCTTTTCCATTTCGTGGTTAACACGAGCAACAACAGCAGCTTCAAAAATGCTGGTTGCTTTTTCTTTGAAATCTTCGCTAAGGTCAGCACCAAAGATTGGACTAAGGTCAATGGGCTCGACTACAGTCTCTGCAGGAGCTTCGGCTGACACTTCATCTTCGGTAACTTCTTCGATGACTGTTTCTTCGGCATTGGTTTCGTCGGCTTCTTTGTGGACGTTGCCTTTGCTATTTGACTGATTAACTGCACTAGAAGGCTGATTGGCTACTGTTGTGAAGTTAGGAGCCTGGCCAGGTCCCTGAGCTGTAAGATTGTTCTTCATGCCCAGAGGATTAGCAGCAATGGCGCCCTGATTAGGTTGATTTTCATCCCGTGTTTCAAAGCTGGCATCTTCGCTTGAACCCTGTTTGGGGTTAGAAGCATCACCAGGCAGCTTGGCACTAAGAGTGCTATCCTTTTTAACAGAACCTGCACCCATTTGCTCAGTCTCGTCAAGTTTGCGAGCCTCTAGACGCTCCAGCAATTGTTTAATTTTACTATCTACCGACATTTAGAGTCTCCTAAATGATTTTTTCTATTGATTATTTATAAGATCGATTATCTTGAAAGGCTACCCATGAACTGTTCCCAGATCTTGAGTTTTGTTTCATCAAGCTGAGCTTTAGTTGCTTGTTTAATTTTAGCCTGCGCTTTTTCTACTTGAATGCTGGTCCAACGACCATTTTCTAGTATCCATTCTGCTCCTTCCATGATACCCTGAACAAATGCATCAGGAGCACTGGGATCAGCAACAATGTCTACAGTAGCCAAATGAAAGTCATCCTGGACTTCCATGATACCATCTTTTGTTTCTTTAAGGCTGCCAAGGCCACGACTGCTTACACCCAGACGAACACCTTCGTCTATAAAATTACGAGCAATTTTGCCCATGGGTGTTTCCAGTATCTTGGCGCGTCCTATGACATCTTTACCTTCGAATCTAAGGTCTGTAATTAAATGACTGACCTGATTAAGGTTAATGCTGGGATTATCAGGGTGGCCTAGTTCGCCCAGACTGCGTTTTTCAGCAATCATGCTCTGATAACGACCTAATTCCTTTTCCATGACAGCATAGGGATATATTCTGCCATTACGATTGCCTTTATCGCTTTGCATGAAGATGCCTTCGATAAAATAATTTTTTCTACCATTGGCATCTTCGGTCAGGTATTGAAGCTCCTGAGTGCTTTCTCTGATTAGTTTCATGTTACCACTTGTTGGCTAGTGTAGCAGTTTGATTATTGGGTTCAGCATAACCCGATGATTTGTGAAGGGTAAGTATTACTGTGCCTGCACTTGCTCCCATGTTGACAACAACATTGGCATTGGCATCCTGATTAAGAACGAAACCACCCTGTCCGGCAAAATCCCAATTGTCCATGGCGCCTGCAGCAAATTCTAGTATGGTATTTCCACTGGCTCTGGCAATGGTTCCGTTGGAAGCAAAGTGAAAGTATACATGTGCCAGGGTAACCTTTGAATTAGCTCTGTCAAAGGTTTCGTCGGGCAGGGCCAGGCTAGCCAGGTCTATGGTGGTACTGCCCGAACCAACATATTGTACTACTGCCTGCTGTCTGACCTTTTTAAGTATGTGCGTAGGCATTTTCTATCCCTGTTAAACAGATAAGTTATATCTATTTTTTACTAGTTTGGCAACATAGGCTGGTTTACCGGAATGAATATGGTGCCCTGTTTCCCCATTGGGATGCGTATATTTGATCTTTACTGTATGTGCACCGTCAGGATGCTTGTGAACTTTATCAACCGAATACTTGGTATCAGTTTTCCCGGCTTCATCAATCTGCTCAATTTCTTCTTTCATCTTACGCATGGCACCATACTTGGCACCCAAAGCCATGCGAATGCGCTCCTTTTTGCTTTTGCCAGCAAACTTAGGATTGTCGCTATGAACGAAATCACTGATATACTTGCCTGTAGGATCCGAAGGCTTGAGCTTTTCAAGCAGATCCAGATCCTGGATCTCGGCTTCAAGAATGGACTGTCTGAGTTCTCTAAGCGTTGGCATCTGCAGTTTCCTCGGCGCTGTCTGGTGAGCGATAAAGGTTTTGTTGTAGCTCTTGTTTTTTGGCTTCAAGAGCATCGGTAATCTTATTATTCATAATATTGGCAAAACTATCTCTGGCTTCAGAGTTAGAATTGTTCATAATATCTGTAACCATACTGTCAATGACCTGATTATAATCCATGGTATCTCCTAATTACGAAATATTTATTGTGGTTTGTTTTCACTAGCTGCTGCCTGTACAGCAGTAGCTGTAGGCTCTGGGGACATTACTGCACCTGGCTGAGGTATTGGTGTGCCATCAGGACCCATGGTAGTCGGAACTGGTTCATCCTGTATTTCTTCGAGCATGTCTTCAATATCTTCGTCACTTAATCTAAGTACATGTCTTTGCACATACTTTTTACTAAAATAGAAACCAACATAGGGACTAATTTGATTAAGCAGATCTATGCGATTACGCATGGTTTCAGCGTCTTTCAATTCTTGGAAGTACTGATCCTGCGCATACTGATACTGAATATTTTCTTCAAGCTTTTCCCAGTCCTGCACATTTATAATACCCTTAAGAACCAGCTGAGTTTTAAGAATATCATTAAATAAATCGTTAAACTTTTTACGCAATCTGCTGACAAATTTGGCAAACTTTAGTTCGTCCCTGGTAACTTCGGCAACACGGCCAAAATTTAAGCCAGTTTGTGGCTGTAGTCTGCTCAGAGGAACATTAAGTGCCTGATACAGTTTGTTCTGAAAATAATTGATGTCGTCAATCTGTCCTAGGTTTTCGCCACCAGGCAATGTAGAAATTTCTGTGCCACGACCACCTTCACGGCGAGGCAACCAAAAATCTTCTAGCATGCTCATGACTTTACGGTCATCACGGATCTCGCCTGTGCTTGAATCATAGATAATTTTATTTCTGTACCGAGCCATGATATCCTTCATGTATTGCTCGGCCTTGATCTTGGGCAGGTTGCCTACATCAATATAAAAAATTCTGCGTTCCGGTGCACGACTTAGACGATAGATAACCAATGCATCTTCCATCATCTTAAGCTGATTAACAGGCTTTATGGCCTTGTGCATGTAGCTTAGGACTATGTTCTTTTCTAGGTCCAAAAGACCACTGGGAACATAGGTAATACTATCCACAGCAATCTTTATGCCCTGGTTAGGCGTCGAAGGCTGCGGAGTAAAATTGGCATTATACTGTAGACCCTTTTCATTATATACAAAAAACTCTTCGATGCTCTTGATAACTTCAACACCGTTCTGTAGTTTTTCTTTCTGTACATCACGAACTTTTTTAATCTTTCTGGGATCGATTTGTCTGAGCTCTATTATGCCTCGCTTGGGTGATTTAATGTCTATGACTTTCTGGTAATAGATCCTACCATCAACATACCATCTGCGAAATATGTCAAAGCCCTTGTTGTTGAACTCCAACAGCCGCATGACATTTTTAAATTCAAGGGTTATGGTTTTTTTAATTTTGTCATCGACATCAACTTCGTCTAGATTGATGTCCACGGGATTCTCGTCATCTACAGCAGCTATGGCCTCAGATACAATTTCATCTATGGCGCCCGAACAATCAGGATACATGCTGGCTTCACGATAACGAGTAATAAGTTCAGATTCAGATTTGGCAGTTGCGTCAAGGTCAACATAGGTGCCGAAATAACCGCCTGCCTGTACGGTACTGGCGCCATCGTCCGGAGTTGGTGTAATAAAACTCTGAGTCCTATTTACACCATCTTCCGTTTGCCCACGGCTAATGGTAAAACCAAATAATGATATGGCCATAATTTAATTATTATTATATTATCGGGCTACTGGAATACTACCAGAAAACACACTACCAATATCCAGTATCTGCTGTCTGGCAGCATTAGATACTGTAAAGTGCTGGAATTGCCAGGTTACAGTAAAATTACTGATCTGATCATTGGCACCGAAATCCAAAGGCACAGGAGCTATATTGCTAGGGAAAGCACTTACTAACTTGTAGCCTTTTAGGACTGCACCATTACGATCCAACTGATATACTTCTAGATCGCGCATATAAGCAGAAGGATTTAATCTACCTGATTTGTTAACCAGGTCTTCCATGCCATTCATCCACTGTTCCATGGCTGTTCTAATGCTAAAATCAGAATCATTTAAAACAGTAATAGTCCAGGGTGCAAATACTCGATCACCAGCAAACTTAACTTCACGGCCTCTGTAAAATACAGTAGCTGGTCCAATGTCCTGGCCAGGCAGCTCTGCTGCGGTGACTAGGAATGGAGCTCTGGCTACTGCCAGAGCCTGTGCACCAACATAGGTCGGAAAACTAAGGAACACAGCAAACTGGTTGGGACGAACCCCGCCGTTTGTTAGTGCTGCCTTGAATCTATCTACGTTAAATACGGTCGACATCTATATCTCCTTAGGCGCCAACTTCTTCGAAGCTAATACCTGTTCTGGTTGCCACGAAGTTCAGTGTGATGAAATTAATCGAACGAGCTGGCTTGATAAAGATGTCAGCCACAAACTCATTACGATCTATGACTTCACCAGTGTTGTTTGTTTCGTCGCAAACTACCTTGAAGTCTGTAATACCTCTGCGGCCCTGTACATCACGCAAGAATGGTTCAACCAGATTGCGAAACTGTGCTCTGGTAAAGGCATCATTAAACTCAAATAGCTGATACTTGGCAGCTGTAGCTATAGCTTTTTCAAGTACTATAAACAATCTACGTACATTTATTCTATCGAACGCACTAGGCTTACTTAACTGGGTCTTGTCGCCGAACAATACTGTGCCCTGACCCGGAAAGCTAACTACTGGATTAACACCAGATCTATATAGACTATCGCGGTCAGTCTGTGTAGGACTAAAGGCTAGTTTAACAACGTTCTTGATGACACCACGTGTATAACCTGCTGGACTATACCAGGGATCATTTGTAAAGTCTGTGCGAGCACATAATCCAGCAATGTCACCATTTAAAGCTATCCAACGGTAGGTGTCATTATAGCGATCGTACTGATATTTCCAGCCACTATCCATGACAGCATAACTAGAATTTAAATTAACGGCTGTTCTATAAGCAACTACATCAGTAGTAGCACTGGTTGTGCTGGCACGATTTTTAACATTACCCAAAGCAGGGCTAAAGAATGCTATACAATCTTTTCTAACTTCGCAAATATTATTTACTACATAACTAACAACGTTAGCACCGTATCCACCAACTGGGATTAAACTTACATCATAAAGACCGTCTTGTTTAAATTCATCGTAACCAGTTGTTACATCACTATCTGTAGGAGTACCCAGGGCACCACCAGCAAAACTACTGGTCACTGCATTAACCAGGTTACCGAAGGTAATGCCCGAAGCTGCTACGCCCCAGGTTACATTGGCTTCTGTGGCTAGATTACCTGCAGCCGGATGAGCTATTACCCAGGCGTAATTACTTTGATCTCTTAGTACATCTTTATAGTAAGCAGTGCTGCCATCGGAATTTTTAGCATCGCTAGCTTTGCTTAGGAACGCATACTTTTCTAGAACTGTTCCAGCTACACCACTAAATCCACCGTCTTCGTCAATAACAAGTACGTGTAATTCGTCATTAGCACCGCTTCGACCACTGGTATAGGTACTGGTTGATGGTGCAGTATCGAACTGAGTCTTATAGGCCCAGCTACCATAGGTATTACCATCAGCCATGCTAATTTTTAGGCTGTTACCCAGAGTACCAGGATACTTAGCAGCAAACAAGCCCGAGGACTGTGCTCCTGAAGTAAAGAATACACTATTGGCTTCATAGTCATCAATGTTATTAATTACTGTTGCTGTACCGCTGGTATTACCTGTGTTTAAAGCTGCAACAGCATTTCTATGTGCAGAAGCACCGGCACGAACAACCTGGAGATTGTTACCATAGCTTAAAAAATTAGCTGCCGTAAAAAATGATAGGTAGGTATTGTCGTCGGGCTTACCATAAAGTGTTGACAGCGTTTTTTCGCTATCTACAGTAACCACTTCGTTTACTGGGCCCCAGTTAAAATGACCGGCATACCCACCAGCAGTGGTGGAAACCGCTGGGACTACATCGGTCAGGTCCCTTTCAGTTACCAGAACACCCGGTGAAAGCTGAAATGCCATCTTATTCTCCTTAAAGTTGACATAGCGAATTTATTTACCAATTATTTATATTAATGAAATTTTAGACATTTTCAAGCCAACGGTTTTTCATTTTAACCATTTCAGCATCAATGTCACCGGTAAACCAAAGATCGCCTGCTTCAACTGTAGGTTTATTTTCGTTAGTTATTCCATCTTCTATGAAACCAAAGGGCGTTAGTTCGGCTTCTATAGCAGCTGTTTGATTTTCAAATAAAACCTGTCTTAGATTTGAATTAGTCCAGTCCCTGAAATAGCTGTTGTTGGTTAACCAGCCCAATAGAACTAGACACATCATGAGATCGTCATGATAACCGTCATCGGCTTCATAGCTTTGTTTCTTCTCTATGAAGGTACTCATTTCGCTGATTATATCAGCATCGAACAACAATAGTTTGTTGTTCTCAATTAGACCTTTGATTAGGCTGCAGCCCAAACGTTTAACTTGTTTACTGGTTTTGACACCAGGCAAAGTACCACCGCCACCGCCGCTGACATATTGACCACTTTTGGGACTGTTGCCTACAAAAAATAGGTTTTCGTATTCTAAATCGTTCCAAAGAGTTTCGGCAACCTGCTGCCCTATGTCATTTATTTCAATTAAACAAAAGGCTTTGTTGTAATCACGAGCTACTTTATGTATGACATCAGTATACAGCAGTGGATGTATTTTGTTATTTCTGTATTTGGCCACTAAAGTATATGGATAATCAGTAACATCTACGACTACGAAAGCGCTATAATCGCCATCAACACCACGACTAGTATCGGCTACTATTACATAACTATGCGATTTACCTACTATGCTATCACCGTCACGACTGGCCCTGATTGGCTCTTCGTAGACATCTAGCCCATCATTAGAAAATATAGGACGTTTTGGACTTAATCGGCCTATGACATCGCCACTGATTAATGTAGCACTGGAGCCCAGGAACTTGCATAACACTTCCTGATTGTATCTGAGCTCGCCCAGCAATGCCTTTTGTTCGGCTGCCCATTTGTCGGTACGACCAGGTATTTCCCAATAAGGAATAAACATGGGTACAAATCCATTGACACCCTGTTCGGCTTCGTTCCAGAATTTCCAGAAATGATTGTAGCCCAGGGGTGTACTGGTCAGCAGAATTTTAGTAGTTTCACCAGCACTAATCGTAGGATAGACTGAGGTAAAAAATTCTTCGGCTACAGTGTTAGGTATGATAGCAGCTTCGTCTATGTACAACCAGTTAACGGACTTGCCTCGAATACCGCTGGCTACAGTAGCAGCTGTAAATACTCGAGATCCATTTTCTAGTTCAACGTCGCCTTTGTTCCAGGTCTTAACACCCTGCTGCATCCATAGCGGAAGATTTTCATACATGATCTGATAGCGATACAGTACTTCACGTGCAGCGTCTTTCTTGTTGGCCAGTATAGCGACAGTTTTGCTTTCCTGAAATAGAGTATACCAAAGTATGCAGGCCGCAGCAGTTATACTCTTGCCCTGTTGGCGACCTTCCATGAGTATAACCTTGCGGTTATTTAGAATGGTATCTACTTTTTTCTTCTGAACATCATAGAGTTTAAATAACTGAAGACCATGGTCTAGGGTCACTATGTAACAATAGTTCTGAATAAAGTATATGGGATCTGTACTACACTTTATGAGCTCTTTAACTTGTTCTACGGTATAATCTATGACATGTCCAACCGGTTTAAGGCTGGAATTGCCCATGTAGGATACTTCGGTACTCATGTATTGTTTTTAAGCATCTTCATGAGTTCTGCTGTAGAACCAGCAAACACAACATTGTTTTGTGTGCCTATGCTGGAACCTTTGGCAGTTGTTTCCGGAGATTTAAGATCCTTGGCTCGTTTCTGCAGCTCCAGCAAATCTTTGGCTGTATCGCTTAGTGTTTTCATGAGCTGACCGGCCACTTCGTATCCTCTGGGGTGTTCAGAATTTCTGCTTAGTTCGACCAGATCGTCGAGCGTGGTCTGACCCTTGATTATAACACTGCGTAGAGTTGACCTGGCTAAATCATAATCATCCTGCTGATCATTGGTCAGGCCAGGCGTAACTTCAGGCAACAGTATCTCGGCATTTTCCATGGGAGCTGTATTAAACAGCGTATCCAATTCTTTAATATTTTTCATTCAAAGTCTGTAAAGGTTTCGGTAAAATCAAAATCATCAGTAGGTACTGCGGTACTGGGTGTAACTACTGCTGTATAGCTAGTTAGATTCTGAGTTAATTCCACGTTGTTAAACAGATCAACATTAACTTTTCTAATGATGCCGGTCTTCTGGACAGGCCCATAATAGTTGATCTTGAGTGTATATGCCAGAGTCCAGACAATGGCTCGTCTAACCGCAAAGTCGCCCTCATATTCGTCTTGATATGTAACACTGTCCAGTATAATGGGCAGATCGTTTTGTATATTTAACTGTGGTATGGCTTTAAGACTTAGATTGTAATCGGGATTAAAGTATGGTAGTATTTGTTCGACTATTTGCAGACCATCATCCTGATTCTTAACATAGACATATAAATTCATGCTTATGTTATAGGGCGTAGGTGCATACTGAGCCTGAAGTTTATTGGGATCATTGCTTAGTATGGCTCGATTACTTTGTATGGGACTGATCTTACGAGCAGGGTCATACTGTAGTCCCATGATTTCAAAACTCATCCTAGGCAAAATAACCTGGACTCGTTCGTCATCAAGATTAGGCTGTTGCTCAATACGAGCTATCATTTTCTGGCGTGGTGCATAGGCCAAGGGAACTTTGAATCTTTGTACGACTGTTCCAGCAGCGTTACGTCGTTCAATAAAAATGTTATTGAATATGTTGCCGAATGCTATGATGGCTTTGCGAGTTGTACCCCAGTAGAAGGTCTGATTAAGCACGATACACCTCACCAAATGGATTCTTTTCGGTAAAGTCCAGAATGTCTTCGATTTCAACATCGAATTTAGCATTCTGTGCTTCTACATGTGTTTCGTTGTCTAGGGTATAACTATCGACTGTATAACTTTCTAAAACCAAAGGATCATCATTTTCCAGCACCATGGTGTCATTATTTTCTAGTGCAAATTCAAAGGCACCAGTGGTCATGGAATCTACTATGATGTCTGGTAGCTTGTCTACTTCGTCTACACCAGTATCGAATCTTTCTAGACTGTATTGTGCTAATTCGCAATCTAATTTATACACATACAGGGCACCGGCCTGATAAAAGGGCTGGTTACCAGTTACCTTACGTATTTCGAATATGCTATGTGTTAACGGAAAAAAGATAATGTCGCCTTCGGCTGGTCGGGGCAATAGGGTCTGTCCATGGGATCCTATGAGCTGTTGCCAGCGTCTACGACTAACCACAAATGTAGCTGTATCTCTTAGCTCTATACCAAATTTAGTAAGTAACTGGCCCTCGCCTTCGAATCCCTGTACGTTCTCCATGTACATTTCAACTGGATAGGCATGCTCATAGGTTTGCAGGGCATCTTCGTTTAAGATTATGTCCTGATTAAATTTTTTCCTGGGTACATAAAAAACGTCGTGTCCATAGATCTTTAGACACTCAATGATCAGATCCTCATACAGGACCTGTTCTGAGCGTCGGCCCATGGGTATACCGCTTTGAAAATACGGATTAGTTGGCATTGATCATCGACACCTGTTTAGGATTCTTCTATAATACTACTGTGGTGAATAAGGATTAGCCAGTAAAGAAATCCACAGGTAATTCAAAGGTGTTTCGAATCTCCTGTTCTATCTTTTCAATCTCTGCTAAAGCTTCGTCAAAGATTATTTGCCCATTAAGTGTTACACCGCCCGGAAGTTGCATGCCACCGAACTTTTTAAGGTTGTATCCCCATTGTCTTTTGATCAAAGCAGTAGCGTATCTTTTAAGCCACATATCATTATAGACATCGTTATAGGTGTTAGGATCTAGGATGCGCCAGCATTCGAAGACCAAAAACTCACCGGCCTTGACATCAGAACTCCAGCTAAGATCTATGTAGCAGCGATTCATGTGGCGATTGAATCTTACAGGCTTAGTGCCCACCAGTACCTGCTGAATTAGCTCGAGCTGACCTTTGACCTGCTGATAATAGATCAGGTCCGTACTCATGATGCTGTACAGATCGTTGATTAGAATCTGATAGCGAATATCAAAAATGTTCATGCCACTGGTGGTCTTGCTACTGAACGGCAAAATTCTTTCTACACCAACTACTGCATCACTTAAAGTAACATAACCATCGGCTATGTTGTTGGCTGTCATTTCATGTTTTAGGTAAACTTTTTCTATGGCATCGTAATGATATTCACGATAGAACTGAAAGGCATCATCGATACGATCCTCTAGCTGATCATCGTCTATGTTGATTTCTATGACCGGATGACCCAATCGTCTTAGGCAATAATCAGATAATTGTTCTCTATTGGTTACTGTAGCCATTTTTACCTTTTGGAATATTTATCGGGTTACTTCGGGCATGACAGTAATTACACCTTCGCGGATTCTTACCACTGTGGCATTATTAGCAGTATTTGCTTCAATGTCATACAGCCAGCGGCCAGCCTTTAAATTAGCTGTGGCATTGGCTGCTAGACTAATGGTAACTTCACCGTTGGTATCGCTAGATACTGTAGCATTTATAGCAGTAGCATTGGCAGAATAATAACTGCGACGCATTTGAGCTCTAACATCATAGCCTACCAGACTAATGTTAGCCTTGTTACTGTCTATGTAGTTTACCTTCTGTGTAAAGGTAGCACCCTGGTCTAGGGTAAGGTCTAGGTATCTGGACATTATTCGTGATCTATGATTTGCCAGTCTGCTCTATAGGGACGCCAGACTGTTTTATAGTTGGTTATGGGATAGGGTTCTATGGGCAAAACCATGTTAAGTGTTGTATCGAAATAGGTGTTGGGTGGCATATCAGGCAATTCGCATTCATCGGTTTCAGGGTTGTAAATACAGCCAATATCACCAGCATATCTGTAGAAACCTACAATAGCACCAACACCAACAAAAGTCAGATATGGAAATGCTTTATTCGCTAACTGTATGCCTATGTTTTCATCTTCTATGCCGTCAGGACCAAGTATGTCATTTCGTGTAAGATGAAATGCTAGCCTAATGACAAAATCAGAATCATATCCAACAAATCTTCGTTGCATGGCAAAATCATTTGTTGATCCTGGTATAGGACTTGTTGTCACAAATACTTTAAGATTTTCTTGAATTAATTCGTAGGGTATCATTTTAGGGTATACAATAGGTTAATGTGCCACCAGCACCATTACAGGCAAAAAACCTACCAGAAGGATCTGCTATGTGAGAACCAGCTGTTAAAGCAACTTTAGCTGGTTTCGATATTTCTATATAACCAGCTCCTCCTTTATTTCGGGGGCCTTTAATTGTTGGAGGAGTTGGAGTGAGACCAGATCCTGATCCAGAACCAAACCCTGATGCTTCTGAGCCTGTGTTAGATTCAGTACCACCAGTAGGTTGGAAGTGGTTGCCATTACCGCCAGATCCAGTGCCGCCTGGGTATCCACTACCGCCGCCTATGCCACCTCTGCCACCGCCAGCACCCACATCACCGAACAATCTGGCCCATCCTGAACCGGGACTAACCCCACCTCCGCCGCCATGAACTCTATCACCAAAAGGTGGAGCAGGATTGCCTATGGTCTGATAGGCACCACCACCACCACTCCAAGCTGCGGTGCCCGAACCACCACCAGCACCGCCTCTAAAGAGGTTGGGTGCATTAATCGGTGCGCTTTGAGGAGTTCTGGTACCACACCAGACCATCAATCCAGCTCCCCCTGTAGCACCACCACATGTACTAGCACCACCTGCATAGGGTTGAACCTGAATAGCGAACGGTGGTGAAATAGTAATCCTTTGACCACCACCACCGTAACAATGAGGTCCACCCCAGGCACCAGAGCTACCACCGGGGGTAGTTCCACCACCACCACCACCTGCAATTGTACTGGGGTTAAAAGTGGGGCATCCATGACTACACAACTTAAAGCCACTACTACCCTGAGGTGGGCCAAATTGGCCTGTCTGATATGACCAGGTCTGTTGCCAGTTTAGAGTAGTTGAACCTGAGCTAAAACCTGCTGTAGCAGCTCCAGAGCCAGTAGGTCCGTCTGCAGAATCGCCACCGGCCCCTGTCATCCACCATTGAATAGTTACCGGTGGTGGTAAAAAAGACGTGTCATTAACAGTTACTGTTGACGATGTTGCTATTATAGGTCCAGATGTAGAACCAGTACGAATCTGCATGATAATGGTTTCTGAACCTTCGCCCGAACTTAGGTCATTGTTTAAGGTGAGACTTATGGACCCTGATCCAGATGTTAGTGTAAAACTGCCTGAGTTAGCAGCTATGCTAAAGTCAGCTGCAGCTGTTGTACCACCATTAGTCCAATAATAGGTACCGTTGGCATAGCCCGAGGTTGATACAGTCCAGGTTACGGAGCTGCCTTCGTTGACACTGCTGGTACTGGGACTTACACTGGCTGTTGGAACACTAGTATCATTGACTGTTACTGTAGATGAAGTTACTACTATGGGCCCACTGGTAGAGCCCGTACGGACCTGCATGATAATGGTTTCAGAACCTTCGGTTGTAACATCGTTGGTTAGAGTTCTGCTTATACTGCCCGAAGTACCGCTTAAAGTAAAACTTCCAGAGTTAGCTGAATCAGTAAAGTCAGCACCCACCGTAGTGCCGCCATTGGTCCAGTATAGAGTAGATGGTGCATTATATGCAGTTACTGTCCAGGTTACAGAGCCTCCTTCGTTGACACTGGATACATTGGGGCTTATAGAATAACTAGCAGCTGCATCTGCTACGTTAACGGTTGACGAAGTAGCGACTATGGGCCCAGCAGTAGAGCCAGTACGTACCTCAAAAATAATGGTCTCAGTGCCTTCCAGCGTATCTGTAGTTATTGGCGTTAAACTAACAGACCCTGTATTACTGTTTACAGTGAAACTACCTGAGTTTACACCAGCAGAAAAATCACCAGCTACTGTAGTGCCTGAATTGGTCCAGTATAGAGTTGTGCCATTGGCTATGTTGGTAGTAGTGATGGTCCAGGTTACAGCTGTACCTTCGGTTATGCTGGTACTGCTAGGACTAACTGAATACGTGGGGGCAGCATCTGCTACGTTAACGGTTGACGCTGTGGCTACTATGGGCCCAGCAGTAGAACCAGTACGTACCTGGAATATAATGGTCTCAGTACCCTCGTAAGTAGCATTGTTTAAAGTCGTAATAGATACTGACCCAGCATTGCTGGTTATAGTAAAGCTACCATTATTAGCTCCGCCACTGAAGTCTGTACCATCGGTAGTTCCACCATTGGTCCAGTATAAAGTCGTGCTATTAGGAACATTAGTTGTAGTTACATTAAATGTAACCGAACTTCCTTCTGTAATACTAGTTGTTGTTGGGCTTACTGAATATGTTGGTGCAGCATCAACTACGTTAACGGTTGACGCAGTAGCTACTATGGGACCAGACGTGCTGCCAGTCCTGACATTAAAAATTATGGTCTCAGGGCCCTCATAGGCAGCGTTATTCAACGTTGTAATAGATACTGACCCAGCATTACTGGTTATAGTAAAGCTACCGCTATTGGCTCCGCCACTGAAGTCTGTACCATCAGTAGTCCCTGAGTTAGTCCAATAGAGCGTGGTTGAATTGGGTATGTTGGTAGTTGTAACGTTAAAGGTAACGGAACTTCCTTCGGTTATGCTGGTTGTAGTAGGTGTTACCGAATAGGTTGGAGCAGCATCTGCTAAATTAACCGTAGCAGCAGTAGCTACTATGGGACCGGTTGTGCTACCAGTACGTACCTGGAATATGATGGTTTCAATACCCTCGTAAGTAGCATTGTTGAATGTTATTAATGCTACGTTACCAGTATTATTGGTAATAGTAAAGCTACCACTGTTTACTCCGATATTAAAATCAGTACCTGTAGTAGTTCCTGCATTGGTCCAGTATAAAGTAGTACCACTGGGAACATTGGTAGTAGCAACGTTAAAGGTAACGGTGTCACCTTCGGTTATGCTGGTACTGGTCGGAGTTACTGCATAGGTAGGTGCCTTGGGACCTCCGGTACCAAAGCCAAAACGATCTTTAATAGACTTTATAATCTTCATTAGCCAAATCCTGATGCACTGACGAATATACTGTAGGTAGGTGTAGCCGCGGTCTTGAATACTGTTATCTGATAGGCGTCAACGTTGCTGGCAGTTCCCAGATAGGGACCACCGCCGGACCAACGTGTGGTAACACCGACTGCTGTGCCATCAACCTGATAGGTGCTAATATAATACGGAGTTGCACCATTGGTTATGAATACTGTAAAAGTAACTGCGTCACCTACATTGGCTCCAACACCCAGCCCCGTCATATTTATGGTTGCATTTGCACCCTGTGTTCCAGTAAAATACAGCAAGGTGTCGGACCAAAGACTGGCTGTAAAACTAGCACCAGTGGCTGCTGCAACTATGTTGGCTTTGTCTATGACAGCACCAGTTAATTCTAGTGTACCTTGAATGTTGGCATTACCAAAAACAATATCGGTTCCGCTGTTTAGAAAGGACTGTACTCTGGTATTGGTAAAGTATAGGTTAGCACCTTCGTTGACATTGGAGGTAGTAATAGCAGAACCAACTACGTTATTGGACAGGACAGTCAGGAAACTGCTGTCAGCAACATTGGCTACTACTCGATTTATTTTTATTCTGGTCATTGGCTTTTTTAGTCGTATACTACATAAAAAGATACATTATATGTATTAGCGCCAGTAGGAGCTTCAACTAAATACCAGCCCAAAGTATCACCAGCATTAAATGTTAGTGGTGTAGTTTCCCAATTTTGCGTATTACCAACATTGGTATTTGTCCCAACTACAGATAGCCTGTAACTACTATTAGTTACACCATTTAGGTAGGCGTCCAATGTTACGTTACCATTGATATAGGTGCCCTGTAATGTAGCCAGGATCAACTTGCCAGTAAATGGCATTCTTAGGCCTATGCCAGTTGAAGCGCCATTGCCAAAGGACATGATCTGACCAATGGCGCCAACACCATTACGTTCGCATACAAAGGGCATGACTGTACCGCCAAGTTTACCTGCTGCACTGGTTGTTCCGGCCCAACCAGTACTTGCTGAAATGTTACCAACTACAGATAATTTATTTGGTGGTGTTGTTGTTCCTATGCCCACACGATCGGATACAGCATCTACAAACAAAGTTCCAGAGTCAGAATTTAAATTTCCCGCGTCATTTATTCTAAGTCTTTCGGTACCATCGTTGGTAAAAACAACAAAATAAGTATTTGTTGATTCTAAAGTGCTGTACCAGCCTACTACATTACCAGCCGTAGGTTGACCATTTACTAAATTAGCTGTATAGAATCTTAAAATATTATCATGAAAGCCTATTCTGCAGGCACCTCGGCTAGAACCATAATAATATGTTGATTGATTTACATAGGCTCCGGCTACTATATTAAATAATCCAGCATTTGTACTAAGATCCATGGTCGCCATGGCTTTACTTGCTGTATTATTATCATGGTCTTCCATAAGAATAAAAGAAGTCTGGTGATTGCCGAAAGACTGTTCTAGACGTAATAATGGATCTTGGAAGTTGGATATAGAGTTTGATAATTTTATGTGAAATATACTATTAGGTTGATCAGTACCTATGCCGATTCTGCCTATTGTGCTGTTTGCAGTATTTGAACTGTTAATATACAGTAGATTTGAATTTACAGCAACATTACCAGAAACAGTAAGATTAGCCAAAGCAGTTGTCTCAACAGCAGATTTAGCTCGGGCGTTGCTAAAATACAGACTAGTACCTTCGGTTACATTGTCGGTATACACAGTTCCAAGATCAGCAAACGTCACAGAGGCATTGACAATATCATTGCCAGAAATTAAAAACTGTGAAATATAATGATTCTTGGAAGCCATGTCTTAACCTTATTATTGATTAGCGTCTAATCTTGCTTGTGTGCGTTTTTCTAACACATCAGCAGGAATATCAACACCAGTTTCAGCTTTTCTTGTAACATACCAATCAGTTTCATTTAAATAATTTTTAGCATTTATTCTTTTCAAATTCATTTCTACCATATGAATTTGTTCAGTAGTTAATATTAACTTTGATGATTCTGGTATGTCGTCATCTGTTATTGGCATAACACCATATTGATCAAAAAATGCTTGTTTTTGTTCAGGAGTCATTTTAGAAATACCTACTTGAAGAATTATAAACAACCGAAGACACTATGGAAGCATCTCTTGTAGTAGTACCATCATGTGAGTAAAAGAATACACTTGATCTTCCTTCAGTATAAGTTGTTTGTCCAAGATATATTTTTACACATAAAGCCAAATCGCTGGTTGCTCTGTATAAATCATAAACATATGCACCACCCAATAGTCGTTGACCTGTTCCCATAGATTTAGAAGTTACATCTGAGATATAAGTATAACCACCACCAAAATAATATGTGTTGCCATAACCGTAATTATAACCCATAAATTTAAACCAAAACATAATATTATCAGAAGTAATGTTCGTTTTAATGTCCATATATTCTGAATATGCTCTAGTTATAATACTACCCAATTCTTTCCATCCACCAAGAACGTGTAAATCGTTTGTATTTTTAGTTTGAACATAAGACGCATTAGCTGTATAAGAACTTGGCGATCCTGTAAAATAATCTGCTGCTCTTTGAACTGTATTGTAAAAAATAGTACTAGAAGTTGTTATACGGAGACGTTCGGTACCAGCAGTCGTCCATCGCTGGTAGCCGCTTTCCGCAAGGTCATAGGTAACATCATTCCCAACAAGTGCTATCTGCAACCCATCGCTGGTTGTGTCTCCCGACGTACTATTTCGGAATGTCAGTCTTGGATAGTCGCTTTTGTAAATTGCAATACCGCCGCCATTTGCACCAGGGGCTACCGTAGTCCCCACCCCCAAATTCCCACTTGCATCCAGCGTCATAGCCTGCGTACTATTTGTGCCAAAAGCAAGCGTGCTTGTTGCAGATGCGCGAATATATGTTTGCTGCGCTGTGTTTGAAAAACTTAAATAATTGGTTGACAGAATCTGAACATCGCCAGATACAGTTAGTTTGCTTCCAGGCGAAGTCGTCCCAACGCCTACATTGCCGCCGTTAGGAGCAATAGCTAAATTTTTGTATGTGGCTCCTGTGTAATCGTAGGATTCAATTCGACCATAAGTCGATTCATATGACATGAAAACACCAGCGCCTGAATAACTTTGTAGCGTACCTTGAGCAACCATGCTTGTGTTTGCCTGTACGCCGCCATTTGTTTGCACGTAATAATTGTTTGAAACAATCGTCCCGCCAGCTCGTATTCTTGTCCCGTCGAATGTCAGCGCACTACTCGTTGTTGCCACCTTGCTGCCATTAAGATATAGCAAAGCATTAGCTGTACCAGTTCCAACAAAAGCATCGGCCACACGAGCATTGCTAAAGTAAAGATTAGCGCCTTCGGTTAAATGGCTGGTTGTAGAAGGTATGCTGAATACTCCAGTACCAGAATCATAACCAGCCACGCCTATGGTCGCGCTTACATTGTTCCTTACTCGTACGTTGGTAAAGAATAAATTGGTATGTTCAATGATATTGCTGGAGTATATGTTACCCAGAGCATTAAAGGTTACTGCACCAGGAGCAATGTCGTTGCTGGTTACGGTAAATTTACCTACTCTAAGTGCTTTACTGACTGGCATGTTGATTCTTTTTCAGATAATTAGTCTATGGGCTTGATCCATTCAGGACCAGCTAATATAGTTAAAATTTCATTATGATTATACGGACCCTGTATGCTTGTTAACTGATTAATAAAACTTGGAGTATCATTTCCTTCCAATTTTACGAAAGTGTTAGTACCATCTGAACTGCGTCTAACTGTTTCAGCACTGGTTTCTAGTACCTGCGTAAAGTCTACTAGTGGTAACTCACTAGTATTTAATATTACGTACTGGCGATTTTCATAGGTCATATGTTAAACCTTTTGCGTGCACTATTAAAATTTTGTTGGATTTCTGTTTGAGTTAATGTACGATTGTATACATATACGCTACTAATATTTCCTGTAGCATATTCACCAGCATTAGCTAAACCTACTCTTAGATTCCCCGAGGGTGTAATGTTAGCAGCTAACGATACTGTACCATCTAAAACACCATTAACATAAAATTTTAATTCAGTACCATTTACAGTCCAGGCAAAGTTATACCAGGTGTTATTAGACCAGGTTAATGTATTACCATTTCTCCAAGAACTTACACTATCCCAGTACAACAAATATGTATTACCCAACCTATTACCAGGCAAGAAAAAATTTATTTGGCCATTTAAACTTAATAGATTATTTTTAGATACAACTGCTGAAATCTGAGAAAAACTGCTCACTGTAATATTATTTGGACTAAAGGACGCAGCAGTATTACCAAAATCTATATAATCATCTACACCGTCAAATCTAATAATACCAGAATTATTAGAACTATAAATAGGGCCATTTATTAAATTTCCATCAATTCCATTTCCCATGAAATTGTACCATACATTTCCTGTCCCAGAATAACTACTGGTAATGCCGGCGTCTAAGTACAGTATTAGCCCACTATCAATAGTATTAAGTTCATTACGATATTTTATTTGTAAAGTATCTAATGTAGTCCCAGCAATGTTTATAGGCATATACTATATTCCATATCTCTGGCGAGTTGCATTAAATGTACGCAACACTTGTGCTGCTGTATGTGTTGTACCATTATATTCAATTACCTGGCCTATGTAACCACTAAAAAAATTGTACCCCCATAAAATACCTATACTACCAGCTTGGGAATTATAATGTCCGCCGGTAATAGTAAATGTAGAATCAACTATGCCATTCACATAAGTTGTTTGGGTATCTGTTCCCGGAACCATAGCGTATGTTACCATAATCCAATTATTTGTATTTACAGCGGATCCAGTTCCACCAGTATATCTCCACGTTGTATTGTAATATGCATATGCTAATTTTCCACTAGCATCAATGTACATGCCATGATTTACAGGGCCGCCACTGTAGTGAGAATGTAATCCGCCATTAGTAGCAGCTGTTTTAATCCAAAAATACATGGTATAGTTTGAATTTAAAACATAATATGATGAGTTTGCATAGGCCAGATAATCATTACTGCCATCAAAAAGTAAACTTCCTCCACCTAGGGTAGAAAAAGTTGGACCATTGGTAAGAGTCCAGGCTTGTGTGGATGTAGTTAGAGTATTAAGTGTAGTACCCGATCCAGGATAACAACTAGTTAGACCAAAATCCCACAAATTTGTCATACCAGTGGTTATTAATCCACCGTCTGCTATTATTTTACTACTAAAAGAATTTATTTGATTGCCACCAAGATTTATAGGCATCTATGTTCCTCGCTTAGGAGTTGCCAGTGCTGGATCAACTTCTTCTAGTTTAAATTTAAATACTTTGCCACGTTTGTTATTATAAATGAATAGATCGTCTTCGCCTTCGACTATGGTCCAGTCTCCTATGCCATTGTTTAACGACAGGTCTGATACATATACAGTATTCCACCTATACGTATTGCTGCCCAGATCCTGCAGTCCATTTGTAGTGGGATAGATGTTGCCAGTAACATTTATGTTGCCGCTTGAATCAATTAATAATGCTGTTGTCAGAGTTCCAGATTGTGCAGTTCTAAGACCAAGTTTGCCGCCATGGGAACCAGCTGTATTTGCTGCTAATTCTACATATACGCTTGCATAAGCAACTGCTGTTCCAGATGCATTATTAAACATATAATACATCTCTTGACCAACACCGATTCCCGATGATTGTCTATGCTGAGCATATTGACCATGATTTGCAGTAGAAATTGATAGGGGATAACTCGGACTGTTTGTCCCAATGCCAATATTGCCTCCAGTCAATATTGTGAATTGATTGGTATTCGAGCCATTTGCGCCTAAATATAACGTTCCTCCGTTTGTATATAGATAAACATCATTTGTTCCTGCTGCTCTTCTTATTCCGTGTCCACTGTTGCCTAAGTAAAATCCGCCTTCTACAGCATTTCCATTTACGTCAGAAACGACATTACCACGAACATCTAATCTTTGATTAGGCGAACTAGTTCCAATACCAACTCTATTACCAGCAGCATCTATAAAAAATGTACCGGAATTATAGTTTAAATTACCAGTTGAAGTTATAGCGGCTCGTTCTGTACCAGAGTTAGTGTAAAATCTTATGCTGGCATTAGCATCAGCAGAAACTGCTGATAGACCTAGTCCATTGGTCCCGTTTATCTCAATAAGCGACGAATTTGCTAAATATTGGCCTGAACTGGTATAACCACTACCAAAAGTATAAAAATAACCGGTTGTGCCCAGAGCTTCGGTTGTTATTGTAGCATATGCTCCAGTACCAGAGCTTTGATTTCTAACTCCCAAAGTTGCAGACCCCGAAGGATTGTCGTTTTGAACCGTAAATAATCTGGTAGGAGCTGTTGTACCAATGCCAACTCGTTTACTAACCGTGTCAATATAAAGTACATTACTGTCTACAACTAAATTACCAGAAATAGTAAGATTAGCCAAGACACCATTCTGAACAGCAGTTGTAGCTCTGGTATCGGTAAAGTAAAGATTAGCACCTTCGGCTATATTACTGGTATTTACTGTAACATCACCCTTTGACCCATTTAAACTAGTAACTACATTACTGGTTACCTGACTTAGGTTATCCAAGATTATGACTGTACTGCCAGTTAATATGCTGCTAGTAAAGGTTATATTACTGGCATAGGCTGTATAATCAGTGTCAGGCATCATTAAAATGCCATTGACAAAAACATGAACCTTTTCAGGGTAGGTTAGATTCAGTGTCTGATTGTTTAGGTCAGCACCGGTTATAACTGTTGTAAGAGATTGGGTGTTATAGGTATAGCGTTTACTGCTGACCAGGGTAGTCTGTGAATCAACAGTTCCGCCTACAAGAACACTGACTACATCATTGGCCTGTAGACCCTCGGCTATGGTTACGTTGGTTGTATATGCTGTATAGTCAAGATTATTGGTTAGCAAGGCACCATTCAGATAAACCAATGCCAGACTAGGATCAAGCATGTACAGGATTTGATTATTAATGTCGGCGCCAGAAAATACACTTTGATTGTTTGCTGCCAAATAAATGTATCTGGACAGGGCGCCACCACCCCCACCAGCCACACTAATGCTGGTCTGTGATATGGTGTTCGTGAATGTGACTGTGCCACTTTCGTCACGCATGACAATATTACCCAAAAACAGGCTATTGCCGCTTAGGTATAGATCGCGCCAATAATTATTTACAGAACCCAGATCATAAACAGCATTTGCTGTTGGTACTATGTTACTGGAAATACCAGATAGGTCTGCATAATTTAATAGACGATGACCGCCAGCAGTAGAACCATCATGAACTCTTATGGTATTAAGATCAGTATCAACAGTGATTTCTGCTACAGCACCTGTAAACCCAGCATGCTGAGCAGTTGTACCACGTCTTAATTGTACTTGTTTGGCCATATTAGATTACTTTAAACAATAAATCCATAATCTTCACTAAGTGTTGGTGTAAGAGTGGGTTGGAAGGACTGGAATCTTAATACTTTAATGGATTCACCCTGAGCAGGAGCAGTTGTAAAGATTAAACTATTTCCTGATATAGTATAATCGGTTTCATAGAACTGAACTAGACCGTCTATGACGACCAGACTGTCATTTCTGATTGCACTAGATGATAAAGTGAAAATACTGGCTACGCCATTGCCTGTAAAGGTATCATCTGAATAAATGACATTACTAGTGGCTATTGTATTATTTATTGATATGATACCGTTGGCACTATCATATATGATACCACCAGAACCGCTAAAGGCTGCTCGAGCTCTGGTATTGGTAAAATACAGGTTAGCATCTTCGGCTACATTGGCTGTGGTCAGTACAACAGTTCCAATCTGGCCATTAACACTATCAACAGCACCACCGCCACCAGAAATTATAACCTGAAAGTTACCATTGGCTTCGTAATAGACTAAATTGGATCCAACTGCGCCAACAGCTGCGCGAGCTCGAGTATTGGTAAAGTATAGGTTGGCACCTTCGGTTAGGTTAGTTGTGCTAAAATTACTGATGGTGTTTACAGAACCAAATACTGTACCATACAAATTATTGACAAATAGATTGGCATAACTAAAGCTGGCATTGGCTGTATCAACTATGGTAGCAGGTTCAGGATCTAGATTAGTAAATAGTTTAAAGTTACCGTCTGTAGCATCTCTGAACAGACCAGCATGACGTTCAACATCGCCTGTCTGTATGTAATGACCAAAGAAACCCAAATCTACGGTATCGCCTGAAACTGGATTTTTACCGATCTGGATCAGCGGGTCATTAATAATTAATGTATTGCTTTCGAACTGTAGTGCATTGCCCTGGACTGTTAGGTTACCAGTTACTATGAGGTCAGCAAACGTTACGTCATTAGTCGGACCAACAGCCTGGCCTATGCTGAACGAACCAGTACTTTGATTATAGCTGACTCCAGTGCCACCCGAAACAGCAGCACGAGCACGAGCATTGGTAAAATAAAGATTGGTATCTTCGGTAACATTTGCAGTTGTTAGGACAACTACGCCGGTCTGTCCATTAACACTGGATACCGAACCTACGGCTTCAACATTGACCTGGAAGTTACCATTACCAGAATAGTATATAAGGCTTGTTGCATTGGCTGTGCCTACAGCAGCTCTAACCCTGGTGTTGCTAAAGTAAAGATTAGTTCCCTCGCCTATGTCTGTAGTGGTTGTACCGGTTTGTAAGAAACTTGTAGCCTGAATGCCATCCAACAAATCTGCATCTAGACCCGATCCTGAACCGTCATTACCAGCATGCCAGACCTGGAAACCATTGATTAATACACCATTATTAGCACTGATTACATTAAAATCTATGCCGTCTACATTGTTATCGCCAGCAAAGAACTGAAGTCTGGTAACGCCCGGTGAAGTTTCTACTGATGTAATATTAGCATAATCGCTGCCACCATAAACAGGAAATGCTACAGTTCCTGCGTTAACTTTAGTAAATGTTACTGTGCTGCTGGTGTTTACTGCCTGGCTTATACTTATTACACCGGAGCTTATGCTGACACCTGTGCCTGCACTAAAGGCTGCACGATAATCTGTAGTACTTGGACCAGCAAATGTTAGAACACCAGTACTATTATTGTAACTTAGGCTACCATCTCCGCCATTGTCAGTTACACTAATAGCGGCCCGTGCACGGGCATTAGTGTAATAAAGATTGGCACCTTCGGCTACGTTGCTGGTTGTTATGGCATTGGCGCCTGAACCAGTGGTTATATTGTCTATAGTATCCAGTAAATAACTAATATTAGCACCAACATTGGCCCAAACTCGGTCATTGGTGTAATATAAATTTGAACCTTCGGGTATGTTGGTAGTTAATATGCCCGAATTAGCATGCCAGACAGCATAATTGTTGTATACCAAGCCTTGGTTGCCAGGTGCAAATATTCTGAAGCTATCGCCAGCAGCTTGACCTACCCTAATGTCTAGATTTGTAGCAAATCCATTGGTTGATACAGTTGCATTAGCATAAGAACCTGTAGCAGTTGTAGCCCAGTTAAGTCCATTGTCTATGCCATTGTTGACTGTGATTCTATTAAATATAGCATTTGCTAAATTGCTGTCTGGACCAGCAACTGCTGCTAACACTCTAGCATTAGTAAAGTATTTGTTGTTGGCTTCGGGCACAAAGTCTGTGGTTAGGCCTGCAGTAATATTGGCCCAGACAGGTTCTGGATCGAAACCTATGGCTGCAACGTTGGCGCTAATTATACCAGTAACTGGGTCATAGTTAATGACTGCACCCGAATTACTAATGGCTGCACGTGATCTGGTATTGGTAAAGTAAAGGTTGGCGCCTTCGGGAACGTTACTGGTTGTTATATTGTATACGGTTGCCCATAACGAATCAATATTAGCGCCTACATTGGCCCAAACACGAGTATTGGTAAAATATAAATTTGTGCCTTCAGTTAAATTTGATGTAGTATGATTACTGAGATCTGAAATCTGACCAATAAATTTACTGGCTTCTACTTCGGCCAATGCAAAGGTAGCATTAGCAGTATTGACCAGAACATTGGGCTCTAGTGTTAGGTCCTTGAAGAACTTGTATATACCATAGGTAGCATCTCTAAACAGGCCTGTATATTTTGAAGCAGATTCTTCAATATACTTACCATAAAAACCAATGTCTAATAAATCGTCTGGATTAGCATTAGCTAATTTAATTAGGCCATCATTTACAGTTAGCGTAGCAGCATTTATTTGAGTATTGCCGCTTAGAGTTGTTTCGCCTGTAACAAGTAGATTACCAATTACTGTGGAATTGGTCCCCGATGAAAATACTGAATTGCCTGCGCCATCATAAAAAGTCAATACGTTATCTGATACTGTTAGGTTTCCACCTTCTCTAAAGTATATGGTACTACCTGACAGATATAAGGACTTCCACCAATTTGTTGGTGAACCCAAATTGTAATAATTATCTGTAGCTGGTATTATATTACCATCTACATTAGACAAATAGCTTTGTACTCTGGTATTGGTAAAATAAAGATTAGCACCTTCGGCTACATTGCTGGTTATTAGTACAACATTGCCAGTAAGACCGTTTACAGACTCAACACCACCAACTATGTTAATAATGCCATTGGCTTCGTCATAGCTGCCAGTACCTAAAACACTTATAGCAGCACGAGCTCGGGCATTGGTAAAATAAAGATTAGCTCCTTCGGCTAATTCTGTTGTTGTATGATTTGAAATATCAGTAACTTTACCAACCAAATATTCAACAACAAGATTGGCTTTTTCGTAACTTAGGTTACTAACATCAACAGTGTTAACTGGTTCAGGGTCTAGATTGGCGAATAATTTAAACTGACCATCTGTTGCATCTCTGAACAGACCAGCATGGCGTTCTATATCACCAGTA
>SXGQ01602317.1_pt1 | contig 32370 bp, 50 predicted proteins | sample 3178371 | NCBI WGS metagenome assembly SXGQ01 (sample SAMN11356859, study PRJNA531348) | freshwater metagenome | isolation source: freshwater sample F1-20 | place: China: Fuxian Lake, Yuxi | collected 2017-12-25
CCTTCATGAACAATGCATCACAATCCCAATAATATTTTTCCAAAGTAGCAACGGGTAATTGATCAACAGAGAGAGCAAGACTAAGTACAATAGCAGTAAACATAGTTTTATTTATAGAAATAGTAGGAAGCGCAAGCCAACTGGCGATGGCACCTGTCTTGAAAACAGTCGAGCGCGAATAGCGCCTTGAGGGTTCGACTCCGTCCGCTTCCGCCAAGGATTTACATGACAACTGCCTGCATAATTTTTACTATTTTTGCCTACTGGATCGGTCTTGGTCTAGCTGTGGCTGCCATCATGTATTTGTTTTTGCTAATAGCTCGTGTGCTAGAACGCATTTTCCGCTAGACATAGTGGAAAAAAAATCCCCATGTCAGACTCTAGATCTTACTATTGCAACATGAAGTTTCGCTATCTAAAAGTGGATGCGGAATCTAATACACTATACAATTGTCATGCAGCAGCACCCAATCCGGTGGATTTTGTCTGGTTGAGCCAAAATTCCGGTCAGCTTTTTAACACTGTCACAAACGTGCGTGAACGTGGCATGATGTTACGCAACGAACGCAACACCAGTTGTGAACAGAACTGCTGGCTGGCCGAAGACAACCAGGCAGTGAGTCCACGAATGTATCAAAACGGTACAGCTAAAACACATACAGATACAGTCACAACACCAGACATGATTGAATTTACCAGTACCAGCGACTGCAATCTCACTTGTTCGTATTGTACCAAAGAATACAGCAGTGCATGGCGACAAGATATTTTGCGAAACGGTGCCTATCAGATCGACAATTTTGAGAATTCAAGATATCAATTGTTGGCCAGAGACACACTGTTGTCCAAGGTCAGTCAACCGCAATTGAAACAAAGCACTAGATATCAACAGCTGGTGTCTGAAACTGTCAAAATAGCCGACTCAAACACACACCTGATCATTACCGGTGGCGAACCTTTGTTGGATATCAATCTTGAAAAAAATCTTGATCTGTTTCAGCATGTGCGAACCATAGAAATATTTACAGGTCTAGGAGTGTCACACGCAAGATTTCGCAAGGTGCTGGATGCTGTCTCCAAGCGACCCAACGTGACATTTACAGTCAGTGCCGAGTCTGTTGGCAGCAACTTTGAATTCAATCGTTACGGCAACACCTGGCACGAATTTGTGAGCAAAATCGAATATCTGCAACAACACGCTGTGGCTTTCAAATTCAACTGTACCTTGACCAATTTGACTTTGTTGTCTTGGTTTGATTTCGTGGAGCATTTTTGTCAAGTGCCTTATGTGTATCAGTTTGTGTATCATCCCAATTTTCTAGCGCCTTACGTGCTAGACAATCATACCAAAGATCGTATTAGAGACAGACTGCGGCAGATGTCACATGTTCTAGTACCTGATTTAGACAAACAGAGAATATTGCAGTCGATCACAGCCGATCCGGATCCACGTGTGGTGACCAATTTACGACAGTTTTTGCAACAGTTCGTAGAGCGCCGCACCAATATCAGCACGGAGATCTATGGCAATCAATTTGCACAATGGCTAGCACAGATAGATTTTGGTTGACCAAAAATCCCTATTTTGCTATAATTGTTGAATAGTAAACATCCACAGTCAGCCATGAAAAAAGCACTTGCTATTTTTGTTATTGCAATTTTTGCAACCAACTGTATGGCCGAAAATTGGCGCCACCCTGACGCCAAATTTGATGCCAGAAAAAAATCGTCCGAAACGATCAAGCTGACCTGGCGTTCAGTGGACAATCTACAGCAGGCCTGCGAGAAAGAAAGCCGTCGCAGAGGCAATCCGGGTTTTGGATATAGTCTTGATGCCTGTAGTTTTTGGAACTGGGAAGGCACAGAATGTGTGATCATTACCAAAAATAGATCGAGCTTGCACGAACTAGGACACGAAGTCAGGCACTGTTTTCAGGGCAACTATCATTGACACAAATACAAACTTCAAGTAAAATGTCAGGTACATTAATCCACAAGGAGTAGGCAATGAATATTCATCTTAAAGCAGCAATTTATACCTTGGGCATGCTGGCTGCGGTTGTAACCGGTGCTTGTGTAGTGATCGCATTAAGCGTGTTCGGAGGTGTAGATCCCACAACTATCTTTGCACTGTTACTGATGGTTTTTGGTATTTACACCATTTATCAACTGATGCTTAACAAGCTCAAATACGATCAAGAACTTGATGCAATAAACGATCGTATTCAAGAAAGAAAATAGTTTTATTCCGGTGTAGTATAATGGCAGTGCAGCGGTCTCCAAAACCGCGAGTGGGAGTTCGATTCTCTCCACCGGAGCCAACTTTATGTGAAAGGAGTGTGGTATGAAGTACTTGCGTGTGGGCGTTCCTGTTCTTGTTGTATTGACTGTGATTTACAATGCTGTGATAGCAAACAACACAGCCAACAGCGCAGCATTGTATGCCAACATAACGGCACTGTGCGGATGGTTGGTCATTGTCACAGACGAAGTATTGAATCTGCGTCGAGAACACTTGAACAAGGATGTGGTATAATGTTTTGGATTCCGTTGCGTGAAATTCCATATTACATTAAATGGAAATTTAAACAACTGCTAAAAGGTTTCAAGTAAATAACGAATAGTCCGGCCCTCTGTTGCCTGGCGACGAGCAAAATGGTATAGCTGGAATTTACCAGTGAAGGACGCAGGACGCTGCGTTCAATCTACGGACATCCGGGGTAATAAGCCCCAACTTATAGGGTACTTTGATGCAGGGTAGAGGAGAGGTCGTCCTCGTCGGTCTCATAAGCCGAAAATCGCAGTGTTCGAATCCTGCCCCTGCTTCAAAGTATCTTGTTTGATTTTTTACGATTTTCTCTAATTGGCAGATAAATTTTCTAACGGGCTTGATGCCCGTTTTTGTTGACCAAAACAATAGTAATGTTATAATAAACAAGGTGACATCATGCGTAAATTTGAACGAATTTATCAAGTTAAAAATCTTCGCACTGGTGAGGTTTTCACTACCAGCACAGTGTACGAAAAAGACATCGATGGCGAACAATTTATTGGAGTCTGGCGTGAATCGGATCCGCATCGTAGAGTGAATTGGATTAGAAAAAACAGCATGGTCAAAATTAAATGAATTATACCAACGATTTTGATCCACTTGATCCAAAAACCTACTGCACTGTAATTACTGGCGGTGGTGGCACAGCAGTCGGCCGGACAAACAACATTACCACAAGTGCAACAACAAACCAAATACATGTCACGGGTGATGCAATATTCAACGGCAATATCAATTGGCAGGGTCGTGACATGCGATCATGGTTTGAATCAGTAGAAACCAGATTGGCTATGTTGCAACCAAATCCCGAACTGGAACAAGAATGGTCAGAATTGGCCGAATTGAGACAGAGATACATGGAACTTGAACGCGATATTTTGGCCCAGCAACAAGTGTTTGATATTCTCAAAAAGTGCGACGGGGTGTGAGATAGTCCCTGAACTGGCAACTGCCAGTAACTTGAGTATTCTTTAGATGCAGTGCCTTGACAGCAGCAGCCAATTCCACTCGACATTCGGATTCGGAAGTGTAGAAATTTTGGACCGATCCACGATGATTGTATGGCGGTTCGGCTCCCAGTACTATAATCAATAATAACCACATACCGGTCCTTTAAATATATTTATAGACACAAATTGATTTGTGTGCTATACTAGACTCATGACTACTATCAGTATTCCACTTAATCGAGCACATGCTGCTATTGTTTGGGCCAAAACCCAAGGTTTCAAATCATTTGAAGTACAGCACATGATGCCCGACAACAAATATCACTTTAGATTTGACGAGCCTGCGCAAGCCACTCAGTTTGCACTTAAATGGATGTAACTATGAAAATTGCAGTATGCAGCGATCTCCATCTAGAGTTTGGAGACCTTGATTTTGAAAACACCGAGTCAGCAGATGTGCTAATCCTTGGCGGCGATATCCTTGTGGCCGAGGATGTCAAAAACTTTGGCTATGTGGACGAGCAGATCATGGCAGCCACTCCGTCGATGCTGGCCAGAGGCGAACGCTACTACAACTTCTTGAAGCGTTGCAGTGAGCGATTCCCGCAGGTGATCTTGATCATGGGCAATCACGAACACTATCATGGTGACTATGCAGAAACTGCCAACGTGATCCGTACCGTGGTCGGCGAGTTCAGTAACTTACATTTCTTGGACAAGGAATGGCGCATCATCAACGGTGTGCTGTTCTACGGTGGCACATTATGGACTGACATGAACGGCGAAGACCCCGAAACACTAAGGCAAATTGCCTACATGATGAATGATTATAGAGGTGTCAAAAACAGTGCAAAAACTGTTCAACATCGTGTGCCCACACACGGTGAAAACAACACAGAAGGCTGGACTTTCAAGCAAAGGCCTGCTTCGTTCATGCCCGAAGACAGTGTGGAAGATCACAAGGCTTTCCTGAGAGGCCTGGATGAGGTACTGGCTCTGCATGCCAACATGCCCACAGTGATTGTTGGACACCATGCACCCAGCAAGGCGTCAACGCATCCAAGATATAAAAACGAGACCTTGGTCAATGGTGCATACAGCACCAACTTGGACAACTTTATCTTGGATCGTAGACAAATCCGGCTATGGACTCATGGGCATACTCACGAGGATTTTGACTACCGGATTGGCACCACTAGAATTGTATGCAACCCGAGAGGGTACGATGGATACGAAGAGCGAGCCGATCACTTTGAACTCAAGTATGTGGAAATTTGATATGCACACCAAGTTACAGCAAATAATGTCAGCACACGGGCTTCACAAACATATCTCCCAAGACTGTCAGCATCGCATGGAATTTCTTTATGATTTGATTGTGCGGGAATGTTGCCAGAAGTTAGAGGCGGATGGTATGGTAGAAGTGGCTATGGAAATGAAAGAACATTTCGGAGTTGAACCATGAACGAATTTTTTGCAATACGTAAAGACGGTACCGAAATCAGTATTATGAATGAGGATATCGAAGTCTGTAAACAAGCTTTTCAGGAGTTTTGTACAGACCATTATGACACAGGATGGCATCATTGTACATTGTATCTTCCCCACGAGAATTCAGAATATGCGAAAAATTTGGCAAGGAAAAAATTAAAAAAATGAACGCAGGTGATCGAGCAGGTGTATAGGCCGAGTAAATAATACTTTAAAGGAAAAGTTATGAAACAGCAACTAGTGGCGGCACTGGCAGCACATTTTAGCAGCAACATTGTCAAGCACAAAATGAATGTGGAAATCATGTTGGCCAATCCCATGGCCATTCATGACCATACCGATTGGATGACAGCAGTGGAGGCCGAAATTGCTCAAATTGCCGAATTCGAAGATAAACTGGCGGCACTGGAAAAATACTTTCGAGCATGACACCAGAATTCATTGAACGAGCCAAGCGAGATTATGTGGCAGAGAAATCTGTTCTTGATTGGGACAGTTATCTAGCAGGTTATCTTGCTTGTTTGAGGCGATTTGGGAGCCGATGATGAACGAACGAATTCGAGAACTTTATACCATGGTCGTTGCTGAGAGTCCAAACATGCGTTGGAATATCGAAGATGCAGAAAAGTTCGCCCAGTTAATTGTGAGAGAATGTGTAAAAGTTATGTATGATAATGCTATAGAACGAAAGGTTCCGCCAGATATCAATCAAACACCTACACATTATGCTATCTCTGTACTAGAACATTTTGGAGTTGAATGATGAATCTAAGACGAGACAATCTGGAATTTCGTAGGAATCGAGAAGGTCGACCAGCTGAAATAGTCCGCTGGGCCAAAAACGGTGACGGCACCGAATACTGCTACACCCTGCTTTGGTACAACAAGAACAAACAAGGATTCTTTGTAGAATTTGTGGGTCGCCGTCCGTTTGATGATGACTCCGACAGTTTATGGGAAATGATGGAATACGGACAAGAAGTTCTTGACGCTGAATTCCGACTAGAGGAACGATTACAATGGAAGTAGAACAGCCAGCAGAAGGTATACTTAAAACCAACGATTTTGGTGATAGCATGGCCTATCATGTGGTTTGCAATTGCGGAAGCACGGATCATGCTCATGATCTTTGGATCGAAGCCGATGCCCAAGATATCACAGTTACAATTTATGCAACTGTAAAATCACCATGGTGGACTTGGACCCGTTGGCAGCAGATTTGGCGGTTGGTCACACAAGGATATTTACAGCACGAAACGGTACTTTCCATGAACCAACAGACTGCTTTGAACTATGCAAAAACTCTAGAACGTGCTATAATAGATGTAGAAACTTTTAGAAACAACCGAAAGAAAAACAATGCGTAATCATTATTGGACAATTGGACCGTTTGCTGACTGGCTGCGTGGCACACCCAGTCCTGTTGCTTTGAGTTCCAAAGATTGGAAAATCTGGCATGCCGAAGCCGAGGCCCGTCATCCTGTTCGTTACTGGCTGGCCGAAGAAGGACTGGATTATCTACAACGTTTCTTTTATTATATCCCTGATAAATTGTATGATCTCAAATATTACATCAACAATCGTTGGGTCACTCGTACCCATGCTCTTACTGCTCACCCAAGCGATATTCCTCGCGGCGAGTGGCGTGATGTTGGGAGCCGTTTTTTGCCATGTCTTTTTAATGAACTTAGAGACTTTGTTGAAGTTGAGCTAGCCTGGTGGCACATAGCCTGGTCAGATGAAGGCAAGAAAAAATATCAGGCTCCGTTTTGGGCCACTGGTTGGTTTCGTTGGCGTACATGGCGTTGCCCCCAAGCCGGACTCGATTGCATTGCTTGGCAAATGGCATTGACCAACGAAGAGTTTCTTGATGATGACAAAAAACACTTGGCCGAACCTACATTACAGGCAAAAAATGCTCGAGAAATACTCGAACTGTACACATGGTGGACCACGGTGTATCCTAATCGGCCAGACCCGCATGATGCCAGCGGTTGGTCCGACTTTTGTGAACAGCGCAGACAAAGCGGACGTGATTTTTTGGACTTTGAAGATCGTACCGAAGAAGAACGTGAGGCTAGCAGTCGAGCACTGGATCTAACACAACAAATAGAAGATAAGTATAACCAAGAGGCTGAAGAAATGATGATTCGTCTGATTCGAATTCGTCACGCACTTTGGACATGATATGAACTTTCTTGATATATTAGGTTGGGCAGTTTTCTTTTATTTGATATGGCAACTGTTGGGGTCTTGGTTCATTGTGCAACAACTCAAGCACAAATTAAACGATGCGGCCCAAGAGGCCGAACTGCTAAAAGCAGCCGAAAATGCTGTACTGGCCCTAAGATTCGAACATGTAAAAGAAAATGGCCACTATGCAGTGCTGGCCTACGGCAAAAACAACAAGTTCCTTGGTCAAGGTTCAAGTGAAGACGAAGCTGCCAAAAATATACAGCTGGTATATCCCAAACACCAAATCGTGATCGTTAACGATCAAGCAACAATTACCAAAATTTTAGACCCAATTGACATTAAATCCATTTAGTGTTACAATGTAGTTCTGTTTTTGATATTGGGGGTAATTATGAGCATGCACATGGAGGGTCCTTGGCTGTCAATGACTGGTCGACGCAAGGGCAAGAAAAAATTTGCTAGTGCAGAACAGAAAAGACAGGCTGAGATTCTTGAGCAAGAGTGGCAGGCCATCAAAGCCCGATATGAGCCAAAAACCAAGGTTAAATTTGAACGTAAAAGTTTTGTTGCACCCAAGCCGTTGCGACGCGATGCAGATCAACCACGTATCCCCAGTTTAGATACAGGAGTAAAAGGTGCTGTGAATGTGCGCATGCCACAGAAGTATACCGGTGACAACATTGTGGGCATTGGCACCATGCACAAGAGCAATGCAGTGCCTATCTTCAGTGACCAAGAAGCCAAAGACATTAGTTCAATGCGCAGATAATTATGATTACTCCAATCTGTATCAACAAGTATTGCGGCCGACCAGTTATTTTCAATATTACAGGCAAACCAAGACCACATTGTGCAGCGTGTCAGCAGGCAAGATGGAAAACTGGCGGTGCCAGAGTCTTGACCAAAAAAGAACTGGCAGAAAATCCCAGAAGAAAACAACCAGAACCGTTCCATAAATGGAAATGCAGCAACAAGGATGGACATCTTGATTGGAAATGCCCAACAGGACGTTTACCCAAACATCTAAGACTGCCCACAGATTTAGATCACAAGGACGGTAACGGCTGGAACAATACTGCAAAAAATGTCCAAGAATTGTGCAAAACATGCCACACTTTGAAAAGTCAAACCAATGGTAACATGAAGGGATGGAGGTACTAAATATGATTTTAGAGGAGATTTGTGAGTAAGGAAGATTTAATCAGAATGACTGGTGTAGTAGACGAACTGCTGCCCAGTGCAATGTTTCGTGTCACATTGGAAAACAATCATCAAATTATAGCAACCATAGCAGGCAAGCTGCGCCAACATAATATACGCATATTAGCCGGTGACAGTGTGGAAATTGAAATGAGTCCTTACGATCTACATCGAGGACGTATTGTATACCGTACTAAATAGCTACATGCGTGATATAATCAATCTCGTCGAGGACAAGAAAAAACTGGAGCTGAAAAAATTGCCCTACAGCGAAGGCAGTCTTGCTCCGGTCATGAGTAAAACCACAATTGAAAATCATTACGGCCGACTGGCACGTGGATACGTGGACAGATTCAATCGCGGAGAAGGTGATGCCAGTTTCAATGAAGCAGGTGCCTACTTGCATAACATATTTTTTCCGCAACTTAGGACACCCAAGAACGGTAACAGCCCCACTGGTGCCAGTCTTGCTCTGATAAATCAACATTTTGGCAACTTCACAGATTTTAAAAAAGAGTTCGAAGAAGAAGCCATGAAGCTGCAAGGATCAAACTGGATTTATCTCAGTCGACAGGGCAAGATCAAAACTATCAAAAATCATGCCATACGCACTGATATAGCTCTACTAGTGGACTGGTGGGAACACGCATGGGTAAATGATTACGGTGCCGACAAGAAAAAATACTTGAAAAACATCTGGCGTATTATCAACTGGGAAAGTGTCAATAGGAGAATTTATGCAGGAGATCGTGCATGATTGATTTGAACGAATCAGCTGTAATCAAGCTAAAAGAATTGATTGCCGAAGAAGGTAATCCTGAATTGAAACTGCGTGTGTTTGTGCAAGGAGGCGGATGTTCAGGATTTCAGTATGGATTTACCTTTGACGAAGTGCAAAACGAAGACGATTTTGATCTTGAATACGACGGAGTCAAACTTTTGGTAGACTCAATGAGTGCGCAGTATTTGCAAGGCGCCAAAATAAAATACTCTGAAGATGCCATGGGTGCCAGTTTCAGCATAGACAATCCACAAGCACAGACCACATGTGGCTGTGGCAGCAGTTTCAGCCCTTACTGACCAAAACCATATAAATCCCAAATGCCATAAATACCTAGTATATAGGATGATTTATGGCACAACAACTTGTCACTGTAGGCAATGTAGCCGGTGATGGCACCGGTGATCAGCTACGGGACGCATTCACAAAAATTAATCAAAATTTTACCGAACTGTACAGTGGTAATGTACAGATTACCGCTGCCAATATTCAAGTTTATACTGTGGCGGGCCGCACTGGCAATATCACTCTTACTGTCAATGACGTCGCTCAAGCGGCTGCCAAATCATATGTCAATACAGCAATAGCAGCAAATGTGTCTGCTATCAACAGCAATATAGCTGGGCTACGTGCAAATATCACTGCGGCCAACACTGTAATCAGCAATCATGCTGCACGAATAAACACACTAGAAAGCAATGCTGCTTCGCAAGCTCAATCTATAACAACACTTTCGTCAACCAAAGCAACAGTAACATATGTTGATACATCAATATCAAACGCATTAAGCAGTAACGCAATATTGGCAAATGTTAGTTCCATCAATGCCAATGTCACAGCAGCCAATGCGAAAATCTCTGTTCTGGATGCCAATCTTGGCAGTAAAACAACACAAATAGCTTCAATAGACGCCAACATAGGTGCATATCAATCTTATGCCAATGCCAATGCAGCTAGTCAATCGTCCACACTGACCAGTCTGCTATCAAATGCATTGATTCAAGCACAATCGCTTGATAACTTGCAAGCAAATGCAGCCTTGCAAGGTTCTCAGATCAATGTTATAAATGCCAATATCACAGCAGCAAATATCAATATTTCAACAATTGATGCCAACCTAGGCAGCAAAACTTTACAAATTTCTGCTATAAATGCCAATGTGTCTGCGGCCAATGCTTTGATCGTGAGCCTGCAAAGTAATGCAGCTATACAACAAAATTTAATAGATGTATTGACTGGTAATGCAGCCACACAGACACTAGAACTTGTAAATCTCACCAGCAACGCAGCCACACAGGCAGCCAATCTTGTTACATTACTAGCAAATGCTGCCACACAGTCGGTAAGTTTGACTGTGCTGGTCAGCAATGCAGCAACTCAAAGCACAGCCATAGACAATGTAAATGCAAATATTGGAGCCTATCAGACTTACGCCAATGCCAACGCTGCTGCACAGGCAACAAATATTACCAGTTTAATTTCCAATGCAGTTATCCAGGCTCAAGCTATTGATAACCTAATTGCCAATTCTGCTGTGCAAGGCAATACATTGAATGTGCTCAGTGCCAACGTTGGCGCTTATCAAATCTGGGCCAATATACAGATTCCCAATCTTCCTGCATTTTCTGCCAATCTTGGTGCATATCAAACCTATGCCAATTCAATCAATTTGAATACGCAAGCCAATTTAGGCGCATATCAGATTTACGCCAATGCCAATGCAGCAGTGCAAACCGTGGCAATAAGCACAATAAATGCCAACATAGTGGCCATGAATTTGGCAATAGCAGCTGGCCCAAATTTACAGGCTATTTCAAGCAATGTGTTGCCAAGTGCTAATGTTACGTACAGTCTTGGTAATCAATCAAAACAATGGAAAGATTTATGGGTAAGCAGTAATACAATTTACATTGGCGGAAGTGCATTGACAATACAGGGCGGAAATTTACTGGTAAATGGCAGTCAAATAAATTATTCAACGCCAGCATTTGATTTTGGAACTTTTGCTGCACCAATAAATTATACTTTAGATTTAGGAACGTTTTAGGAGAGAATAATGGCTTTACAAATACGTCGCGGACTAGCAGCTGATAGAACTTCAATAACACCAGCAGTCGGCGAAATTATTTTTATTACCGACACCAATCAAATATATGTTGGCGACGGTACCACACCAGGGGGCAATCCTGTGGTGCTCACAACAAGCGGCAATGTCACTATTGGTAACATTACTGTGAATTCGCCTGGTACACTCAATATGGGTGGTAATGTATTGACTTCTGCTTTGGTTGGAATTTTGGCTAATCTTACTACAACCAGCGGTGACATAGTGAGTTTGTTTGCCAACGCAGCCACACAGGCCACGGTGTTAAACACGTTGACTGCCAACGCAGCCACACAAAGTACTGAATTGTCAACTTTGACAGCGAATGCAGCCACACAGAGTACTGAATTGTCAACTTTGACAGCAAATGCAGCAACTCAAGCAACCACTTTGACAACATTGACCGCCAATGCAGCAACTCAAGCCAATGATTTGACAACCTTGTATTCCAATGCCGCTGCGCAGGCCGACTCGTTGATTGTGTTGAATTCTCTGGCTTCTAGCCATATTTCCAATTTGGCCGCATTGACCAATAATGCAGCTTCGCAGGCCACATCCATTGATTCAATCAACGCAAATGTAGGTGCTTATCAAACATACGCCAATGCCAATGCAGCTACACAAAGTATTTCAATTGATTCAGTCAACGCAAATGTAGGTGCTTATCAAACATACGCCAATGCAAATGCAGCTTCGCAGGCAGTTTCATTGATCACCTTGGATGCTAACTTAGGAGTCTTAGTTGGAAATTTAGCCACGCTAGATGCAAACGTGGGTGCAGAACTTTACACAATGGGCAATTATCAGAATTGGACCAGTAACGTGACTACCATATCGTCGGCTTTGGATCAATTGGCATTGAGAGTTAAAAATCTAGGTGGTTAAATAAAAAAATGGAATAAAAAATGTCTATAGATTTAATTGATGTAGGTGCCGCAGCCAATGATGGATCAGGTGATCCAATTCGTACCGCCTTTCAAACAATAAACAGCAACTTTGATTTTATCAATGGGGGACTGTATGCCGGATCAGAAGCCAGCACAATCAGTGCTGTGAGTGTGACTGGTGGGTTAATTGTATCGAATACATCAGTGACAGCCAATCTTGTCTCAACAAACAATGTGGTTGTAACTGGTGCAGTGGGTGGTAATCTTTTTGTGCAAAGTAATGGTGCATACATTGTTGGTAATGTGACCATTGTTGGTAACCTGTCAGTTAGCGGATCTCAAGTGGCAGCACAGAGTCAACAATCTGGATCCCCAATTTTGGCCTTGCATTATTCAGCAACTCCATTGATAATAGATGACGGTAAAGATATTGGTCTAGAATGGCAATATTACGACTCATCAGAAAAGCTGGGTTTTTTGGGTTGGCAAAATAGCAGTAGCAGTTTGGTGTATATGGACAATGTCACAGATACTGCCAATGTGATCACTGCCGGCAGCTTTGGCAACGTGCAGTTTGGTCAACTGCTTTTAAGTAACACCGTGGCAGCCACCAGTAACACATCAGGTGCACTCAAAGTACAGGGCGGTATAAGCACACAAGGAAACTTGTATGTGGCTGGCAATGTTGTATCTACTTTTGCCAATGTGGCCAATTTGGCTGTGACAGGATTTCATGTAGGCAATATGTATTTTGCAGGTGCAGATACCATTTATATCAACGGTAGTCCTGTACAGACAGCGGCAACTGCATTCAATGGCGGTACAGTGGCATTGGCCACCATATTCAATGATGCTACACCAAGCACCAGTACCACTACTGGTGCTGTAAGAATTGCCAACAATGGTGGATTGGGTGTGTCGGGCAATATATTTACTGCCAATCTACAAGTAACCACGGGTGGTAACGTGCGAGCCAATATACAGGGCAACGTGTTTACGCCTTCACAACCATTTATAACCAGTCTTGGCACACTGATCGGCCTCAACATCAACGGGCAACTCAATGTAAATGATATCAGTCCCAATGGCAATCAACTGTATCAGTTGGGTACAGCTACCAATGATCGATGGTTGAAAATTTGGGCTTATGATGCTGATTACAGTGGACACATTGCCACATCAGGAAATACTCAGGCCATTGATACCACCAGTGGAGATATACGAGTAAGAGGTGGCCTATCGATAGAAACTGGCAACATTTTTATTGGTGGGTCCGGCGGCAGAAGTATCACAGCCACTGGCAATATCATGTTGAGTGGTAGTATTTTGCCCACAAGTGGAAATTTAACGCAGGATCTTGGCAGTGGCACCACATGGTGGAACAATGTGTATGCAGATACTTTTAGAGGAACTGCAATTACAGCACAGTATGCTGACCTTGCTGAAATTTATAAGGCTGATAACACATACGAATATGGAACTGTGGTTGTGTTTGGAGGAGATCAAGAAATCACTGTGACCAGTGAATTTGCAGATCATAGAGTGGCCGGAGTAATTAGTCAAAATCCAGCCTATCTCATGAACAGTGAGGCAAACGGTTTGCCAGTGGCTCTACGTGGTCGAGTGCCAGTTAGAGTCACAGGTCCGGTAGCCAAAGGAGATTTGCTTGTGACTTCTACCACCCCAGGTTATGCCAGAAGTGTAGGGTCAGACACCGGATTTGGTTTGCGTATTTTTGCAAAAGCTCTAGAATCAAATCCCAGCAATAGAACCAAAATAATAGAGGCAGTAATCTTGTAATGAGCACAATCAGCTGGACAACAACACGTGGTAACCTTGGTACGATAGCCGAATCAGAATTTTTCTCTCTAGAGCTGGTGGCCGAGGACAGTGATGAACAAGAACTGTTTTACAGTCTGATCAGCGGTGCACCTCCGCCTGGCATGTATGTGACCAGACTGGGTCAACTGCGCGGCACACCAATTTTACAAAGCAATTATGATTCCACACAAATTTTTTCTTTTACTGTAAGAGCTACCAATCCTCAAGGCAAGGTCAATGATAGATCTTTTTATTTGACGGTCACAAACAATTCGGGTCCCAGTATTGTGCTGCCAACTGATGCAATTGGTGCATGGTTTGACGGTTCTTATATGAGTTATCAATTTGAATACACAGTGGACAATCCCAATTCGGTGCCTGTTTTCAATGTGGTTATTGGAACGCTGCCGCCCGGTGTCACCATGTCCAGTTCAGGATTACTTAGCGGCTACATCGAAATAATTGGAGAAAATATTGCCGAAGTTGGTTACGATGCCATTGACATTGACAGCAAGATATACGACCCAAAACTCAACAGCACCGACAGATTCTATAACTTTCAAGTTCAAATCAGTGACGGATTAAAATTTGAAACCAAAAACGTAGTTTTATTGGTAGTCAGCAAGGGAGATTTTTCGGCTGATAACGATATCACGTTGATCAATAATTCGTTTATCACTATCGATGCCGACGACAAATATCGTCCTATCATTTTGAATACTCCGGACAGTTTGCCAGTATTGATAGCCGGCAGCGTGTTTGCCTACAGATTTCTTGCTTTTGATCCCGAGGACGAACAGGTATCGTGGGAAATTGACGAACTAGATTTCAGTGGAATGGATGATTTAGATTATCCGATTGAACAAATATTGAATGGAGATGGGACCACTGGACCTTACACACTGACCAATGCTCCTGCCAATGCTGCCAGAATTGCGGTAAGATTAAATGATATTTTATTGACAGCCTACACAGATTATACCACAGCAGGCGATCAACTGACCTTTACTGCTGCCACTCCCGGTGCCACTGATGTCATACAAATCTTGTTCATTGAAGTAAATTCTGGATTTGACACTTTACTGTTTGATCAAGGCGCATCAGGATTGCCTGCAGGTTTGAGTATTAATGAACGCACTGGCTGGATCTTTGGTACTTTGCCTACACAGACCGAAGAATTCACGACCTATACATTTAGAATAACAGCTTTTAGAACGGCTACTCCTTCGTATAGAAGTGACACAGCATCATTCAGTCTGACAGTGCAGCGCACTCTCAATGAAGAAATAGTATGGACTTCTCCCAGTTTCTTGGGATATATTGATAACGGCGCAGTGAGTGAATTGGCAGTGGAGGCTTACAACACACTGGGCAAGGAACTGACTTATGCATTCTCGTACGATGATCCCTACAAAAAACTACCGCAAGGCACAAAATTTTTACCGTCGGGTAGACTGATAGGACGTACTACTTTTAGATATTTCAGTCTAGACGGAATCAGTGCCATATTGAATTTGACAAATACCAACGATTTGGTACTGGGCATGCAAATTGCTGGTCCGGGTGTGTCATCGGGCTGTCGAATTACACAAATTATAAATGCCACTCAGGTAGAAGTACGTCCGGCAATTTATGTTGAACAAGGTACACTATTGACTTTTTTCAACTTGGATTTGACATTGATCAAATCGACCACTACCAATTCAATTAGTACTTCAATTGACAACGGTGCAACTACATTCGATCAGCTGGCCAAATTCACTGTGCGTGCGTCTACCATAGACGGTACATCATCGGCCAAAAAGGAATTTTCACTTTTGGTAAGACCAAGAAATCTGTCTCCGTACGAAAACATCTACTTGAGATCACTGCCGGCAGAACAAGAAAGAAATCTTTTACGCCAACTAACAACCAACACAGATATCTTTCCTAGCACTTTGATTTACAGAGCCGACGATCCAAATTTTGGCATCGCTAAATCTTTCAAATTTTTATTTCTGGCAGGCTTGTTACCAAGCACAGCTAGTGCATTTGTTGGAGCGATTCAATACAATCATTACAACAAAACCATTAACTTTGGTGAAGTAAAAACTGCTGTGGCCAAAGATGAGGATGGTCAAATTGTCTACGAAGTTGTATATGTGGATGCACAAGATAGTCAGGCCTATGATACCCTGGGGCCAGACATCAGTATTGATTTGGATATAGCCAATGGATTTATTTGGGACGACACCGAATACAAAACTATCTACCCCAACAGCTTCAACAACATGCAGTCTCGAGTGGAAAGAGTACTAGGTTATTCCAATAGAGGTGCCTTGCCCAATTGGATGTTGACAGTACAGGAAAATGGCAGAATTCCAGGATTGACTCGGGCAATAGTTTTGGCATATGTAAAACCTGGTGCCAGCAAATTGGTCGCTTATCGAGTCAAACAAAATCTGTCTGACAACGATATCAATTTCAGCTTTGTGGCTGATAGATATCAATGGGACAACTATCTGTCAGAATTTTACAATCCTATCACCGCTTCTTTTGAGCCGAGCGTACAAACCACATTTGACAAGTATGTGAATCAGTCCACTTCAGGCGATATCGTCAACACCTCCATAGTTGACACCGTGACTAATACAGCCAATGTGGTTGTGCCTGTAGGTGTCAGTGTAGCTTACGGTTGGGTGGTATCGTCTCTAGACACCGAATCTGTAATTGCAGCAAACACACAGATTGTTTTGGTAGATACAGGTGCAGTTACTACAAGTTTGACACTGTCTTCCAATGTGTCGGCCGCAGCAGGATCGCGAATCAGAATAAATGGAGAGACCAAAGTTGATTATGCAGTAAGTGTCCCATTTAACAGTATCAATAACACGCTGTTGAGTAGATTGCGAGCAAGTTTCTACATTGACGGAGTGGTAAATTTTTTACGCGGCGAGAGTTTGATTTTTAGAATACAAGAGGGATTCGTAAACGAACCCAATGACGGTTGGATAGATCAATCGGGCAATACCATACCGGGCTATTTAGAAAAAATTTCTGATCCATTGACAATAAACAAACGAGGTGGTGCTTGGAGATTGTCTTGGGAATCAATAGATTCTATTGGATTTGACGGAAATGATGTGGGTTTTGACAGCCCAGCCGACAATTTATCCAACAGTTATTTTGATCAAGGTGGCGACAGTGAAGTGCAATTGCAATTCCAAAATGAAGTTATTTTTAATCAACAGGTGTATGTTAGATCAGGAAGAAGTTTTCCAACCAGCGTTCTAAGATACACCACTGCCGATGGTAGTGCAGTACCGTATTATGTGCCTGCGATTGTATCAATACGTACTGCCGAAACCACTTTTGATGGCGGTACCTGTTGTGTACGTGAACGTGACGTTCAACGCGGTGCAAAAGGTGTTAGAGGAGGAACCAATTTTAGCACCAATAGGGACAAATATGTCAAACCCGAAACTAAGGATAAATATATCAAGTTCCCACAAAATGGAGTATTTGTATAAATGACAAGCCAAGTTAATCCAAACAACATTGACGGTACATATCCTGTTGCCGGTCAAGACAATGACAGTCAAGGTTTTAGAGACAATTTTACCAATATTAGAAACAATCTGACTTTTGTCAAGGCCGAAATTGAAGATATTCAAAACAAAGCTGTGCTCAAATCAGCACTATCTAACACCACTCTGGACAATGATTTTGCCGGAAATATTGTGAGCAACCCGTCGCTTACAGCCTGGAGAGAAACTTACAACAATATCGGAAGTTCTAGCGGCGCTGTTACAGTGAATTTTGCCAATGGAAATTATCAAAAAATTACCATGGCAGGATCAGTAACATTGACATTTAGTTTTCCATCCAATACCAATAATCAGCTGGCCTCCGTGAAATTATGGATTGTGAATCCTAATGCAGCTTACACATTGACACTGCCTTCGGCAGTGACTTTGGGCGACCCAGACACCATTGCTGGCCTAAGCGGCACCAGTCCACCCATTATCACATTCAACGCAGCAGAAATTGCCAACAATACCAATTATCTTTTTGAATTTTTTACTGTGGACGGTGGTACCACAATTGGTATCAAAGATCTAATTAGAAATAGAGATGTTGATTTGTCTGGCATGACAATCAGCGGTAACTTGTCATTGGACAATCTGACCACTAGTGCAAAGATTACTGCAGGCACCATTGGTTTGTTTGAAGGCAATCTACTGGCCAATTCGGGCACTAGTTCAAGCACCACCACTACTGGTGCACTGGTCGTAAGAGGCGGTGCAGGGGTAAGTGGTGACATAAGAGTAGGCGGAACAGTTTATGCAACTGCTTTTGTTGGATCAGGTGCAGGCGGTAATGTGGTTGCACCAAGTGGTACAGAAAGTACCAGCTCTACTACAGGTGCGTTGGTAGTAATAGGAGGTGCCGGAGTAAGTGGTAATCTGTTTGTTACTGGCAATGCAGTGCTGGGTTCGTCGACCACAAGCAATGTGGTTGTTGCTGCCACCACAACTTCAATTTCGACCACGACAGGTGCTCTGGTAGTCAGTGGCGGTGTTGGCGTAGCAGGCAATTTAAATTTGCCAGCAAGCTCTACCAGTATAGTTCCAATCAGCTTTGGTGTAGGGGCCACTGGTGGCAACATAACCGGCGTACAGCAAGGTGCACTGGAAGCCAATCTTGGAATTGGTGCTGCAGGAACAGCATCAAATGTGCTGTATTTTGCACCCACCAATATCACATCGTCGGGCGAAGCACTTATTCCTGCCACACATTATTATGTGCTGGGTGGTAATATCGATCTGTGGGGTAAAGCACAGTTGAATAGAGTAAATACCATCACAGAAATACCATTGTTTGGTAATCTAGCTGCAGGCTCTCCTGAATCAAATGCAGGTTTATGGATGGGTAACGTGATGTTGGCAGCAGGTACCACTTATGAAATGGAAATGAAAGTTCACTGTGAAGCCAGCGCAGCTCTTACCAGTTCTAATATTGCACTGAAATTCTTGGGCAATGCTACACTTTCTTATTTGCAGTATGACACACAGTTTGTTCCTGCTCGCGGTACGGTGTCAACTGCGCCATCAATTACTCATTTCTATAATACTGGAATTTTACAAGGATACGGTGCAGCGGCTACTACCATAGTGGCAGCAGGTACTCCAACCAATTTCATGATAAGAGCACGTGGCATTTTTAAAATTAATGGTCAAGGAACCTTGTGTCCCACATTGAATTTTGGTGTAGCGCAAGGAACGCAAACCATTGCAACGCTGGCCGGCAGTTACATGAAATGGACTCCGATCGGCACCGCAGCCAATATTGCAATTGGTACCACAATGGGTGCTGCCTGGGCAGGTGGTCTAGGCTATTAAAATCTAAAGATTTGACTCCTGGCGTTGTGTAATGTAAAATTATGCAAGCTAGGAGTTTTTTATGACTATAGATTTGAACAGATACAAAGAATTTGTCGAAGCAGTAACCTCTAAACCTTCAAACGATCTCAGCTCATTCATTACAAGATTAGACCAATTGGATGGTAATTTTGATTATGCAAATGATCAACACGGACCAGATATCAATGTACCATTGCTGCTGACCGCATCACTAGGTCTAGCAGCGGAAACAGGAGAATTCTGTGAAATTCCAAAAAAAATATATTTTCAAGGCAAGCCCTTGACAGAAGAAAATGTGTACCACATGAAACGCGAACTAGGTGACATTATATGGTATTGGATCAATGCCTGTAGATCGTTAAATCTAGATCCCAACGATGTCATTGAAGAAAACGTAAATAAACTACAAGCACGTTATCCGGGTGGAAAATTTGATATCCACCACTCGGAAAATAGAAGTGAAGGAGACTTGTGATGCATCCATTGGTAGGCAATCTGGAAGAACTTTCCAACGAAGAATTACATAAAAAATACAATGAACTGATGACCAAGTTAAATCAAGCAAGTAGATTTGGACCTACCAGTGTTATCCCACAGATGCAGTCGATTCTAGAAAACTACAAGTTCGAAATGGACAAACGCAATCGCAAGATATTGGAAGAAATTGAAAGCAAAAACAACAAGTTCAAAGGCATTGTTGATATTCAATGAATTACGATCAGTTTGGTCAAGCTTATGTGTCTAGCGAAGAGTTATACGATTTGCTTTACACAAACCCAGAAATTGATTTGGCACAATTTTGGGTCAAGGATTCTGAGCAGTATAACACAGCAGTGCGTACAACTTTCTCCAGTATTCCGCAAGTTAACGCATATCATGCTTACCCGACAAATTATTCCATTGATGTGTTTCATCAAACCAAACAAAGTTTATGGAACATGCCCGATGAATACAAACAGTTAGATATTGCACAGTGGTTACTGGATCAATGCAAGACTGAGGCGCAACTTCAACGAGTGGGTCAAGAACTTTTATTGTATCAAGAACGCAACTTGTTTCCATTATTACAACAACTCAAATACATAATAGACACATGGAGATCAAACAACGTAGTGTGGGGAGTTGGCCGAGGATCCAGTGTGGCCAGTTATGTGTTGTTCTTGATTGGAGTGCATAAAATTGACAGCATGTATTATGATTTAGATATTGAAGAATTTTTACGATAAATAGGTACAAGGAGAAAGCATGAAAAAAGTTTACACAACAGCCAATGGCAAGCAGGTGAATCTTGATGCGCTTATCAGTGACAACGAGCAAACCATTGCAGTAGGAAATATGAAAGTAAATGCACGTGGTGACAAACTGGGCCCAGGTGGCAAAGTGGAACAGACCAAAGAACAGGTCATGAAAGAATATTACAAATTAAATACTCCGGTTGCAGTAGAAACACCACCACAAGCTCGACAACCCAAACAAACCAAAGACCTAGTAGATGAATGGGTTGAACCCAGTGACTCAGCAGTTGAACAGGCACCGGTAGCCGAAACCAAGCCAGGACTGCGAGGCAAGTTGGCAGATTCTGTATCACAGTCACGTGTGATCGAAAAACCCGAACCTAAAAAATCTGGTCCATCACGAATTTAAGCGAGGAAAAATATGGCAGTGGAAAATCCGTTTGATCAAAAACGAGGATATCAATTTGGCGTAGAAATTGATGGCAAAATATGTCCATTAAAAAACAGCATCATTGTTACAGACATGAGTTTTGAAGGTAGACAATTGGCCAGTGGTATAGTATTATTAGGAGACGATGGTAAAACAGACGGCATTCGTCCGCGATGGGCCAAGGTATACGCTGTTGGGCCAGAACAACATGACGTGGCTGTGGGTCAGTGGGTACTGGTCGAGCACGGAAGATGGAGCCGAGGTCTAAAAATTATCAAAGATGGCCAAGAAACTGTCATACGCCGAGCAGACCCTCAAGCAATTATTTTTGTTTCAGATCACGAACCCGAGCATGTAGACACAATTTCAACCGCAGTACACGCAGAACGCAAATCAAGAGAACAATACGAATGATTCAAGAAATACCTTTGCGTAGGGCTCATAAACTTGAGCTAGATTCCTACGGCTTTCAAAATGAACACTGTTATTGGTTAGAGATGGATCACCAGTTTGAACGTGTTCCTGATTATAAAACAATCTTTGATTACTATGTTGAAAAAAATCATTGGAGCAAATGGATACGCCCCGGCATGACCTGTATTGATATTGGTGGGCATAGCGGAGACACAGCCATTCCCATGATGGTATACAGTAGAGGTACGGTGCTGTCAGTGGAGCCAAATCCCACTATTCGTCCATATCTTGAACTTAATTGTGCTGTAAATGCGCATTTGGGCGGTCGCTTTGTTGTGGCCAAGGAAGCAGTCACTAACAAAAACAGCGATAACCTAGTATTTCAAGATCATCACAACGGTATGTGCAATGGTGGACTGCTTGGTGAGACCTGGGACGAAGAAACTCAATCTCGTATGTCTAGAATGAATGGTGACAGTATCACAGTGACCGGAATGACTCTGGACACCATGCTGACTCAGTACCTTACTGCTGAAGAAATACAACAAATTGGTTTTATCAAAACCGATACTGAAGGACACGATATAGAAATTATTCGCAATATCCGAGATTTTCTAGTAAAATATAAACCTGTATTATTCACAGAATGGTTTGCTCAATACGGCAAATCGGACACCGAACAACTGTTTCGTGTAATTTCAGATGCCGGCTATGTGGCATTCGATCCAGAGTCAATGGAGATTGCAACACCAAATCTGCGCTGCGAAGATTTAATTTGTTTACACAAGGAAAATATATGAAAATTGAATTGTCTCTAGTTGATGGATTCCACACATATGCATGTTTGGAACCAGTAAATCATCCAGTTGGTTATTACAGTTTCAAAGTCTCTACTCGTTGGCAAACTGCCAAAGATCCTGACAGTGAACATATCAAATGCAATCTGCTACTGAGTCCAGAAGCACTCCACAATCTACGTGAATTAATCAAATGAAAGAACTTTGGACTGAAAAATATCGCCCGCAAACCTTGGACGGATATGTGTTTACTGATCCTGTGCAACGTGAACAGATCGAACACTTTGTTCGCGAAAAAAGTGTGCCGCATTTGTTATTCACCGGACCTGCGGGCACAGGTAAAACCACACTGGCAAAAATATTGGTCAATGGTCTGGGCATTGACAATTATGATTTTTTACAGGTCAATGCCAGTCGCGACAATGGTGTAGATTTTCTCAAAAGCAAGATTGAAGGATTTGTCAGCACACTGCCATTTGGTAACTTGAAAATTGTTTTGCTGGACGAGGCAGATTATCTGTCACACAATGCACAGGCCATTCTGCGTGGATTGATGGAGACTTATCAAAGTCAAGCAAGATTCATTATCACTGCCAACTTGGCACACAAAATAATTGGCCCATTGAAAAGTCGATGTCAACAGATTATCATTGACAGGACTGATCAAACTGAATTTACCAGCAGAGCAGCCACAGTGTTGATTTCGGAAGGTGTAGAATTTGATTTAGACACGCTTGACAGTTATGTGAAAGCGACCTATCCTGACTTACGCAGTTGTTTAAAATTGCTTCAGACCAACAGTATATCAGGCTCATTGACCATATCTCGAAGTTCCAGCAGTTCCGGCAGCACTGATTATAAACTTGATGTTGTAAACTTGTTCAAACAAGGTAAGATCAGAGAAGCTCGCACTTTGCTTTGTACACATACCGGTCCGGACGAAATGGAAGAAATTTTTCGATGGATGTACGACAATCTAGATTTATGGGGATCCACTGAGGAACAACAGGATCAGGCAATTTTGATTATTAGAAAAGGCCTAGTTAATCATCCAATTGTTGCCGATCCAGAAATCAATTTGTCGGCCTGTTTGGTTGAATTATCTCAAATTAGTAAATGAACTGCAACTTTTGTAGAATTAAGCATAAATAACTAAAAAGAGGGTTTTTATGCTATGTCATCGGGGTTGCGGATTAACAGCAACATATATAAATTTTAAAGGATTAGGATGTTGTAGCAAGATAACGCAACACTGTCCTATTGTAAAACAAAAGATTGGCAGAAAAAATTCTATATCATTGAAAGGTAGAAAGGCATCTCCGGAACAAATTGCTGGCTTAGCCAGAGGAAGGAACGGTAGAAAACCGTCTGCAGAAACTATAGAAAAAATTAGGCAGAGTAATATCGAAACAAAAAGTAAACAAACTATTGTTCCGTGGAACAAAGGGTTAAATCTTAATGACCCAAGGGTAGCCTCTTATGCCAGTAAACAACAAGGGAAGAAACGAGCAAATAGAATTAAAATAATTCCATCGTCTGATCCAATATACCAAGATTTCAAGAAGTACCGTAATAGAATAGCTGCTAGAACAAAGAATACCTACAATGAGTATAAGAATGAAATAAATCCCAGTAACTTGCCTTTAGGCAAAGCAGGTGTTTACGGAGCACATCATTTAGATCATATTATGAGTGTTAGAGAAGCATTTGCATACAGCATCCCCGTTGAACTAATTTCGTCTAAAGAAAATTTAAGAGTAATTCCTTGGTACGAGAATAATTCAAAATATAGCAAAGTAGATTACGATATAATTCCAGAGTCAATAAAACAATATTTGAAAGAACACAACATCAAATGAAAAAACAATCTATATATCTAGTTGCAAATTATACTGCAAAACCAAAAAATCCTGCAAAAACGCACATTGCTGGTTACATGAAAGATCCAGCCAATGTTCGCTATGACGAACAGGTGCATATCAGTACAAGACTGCGATCAAAAGACATTGTGAGTGCCAAAATTATCATGAATCTCAGTGACAAATTGGTACAGACCAACAACTTCAATCACAACAAAGACTTTGATCAACTGTTCAAATATTTTTTTAAAGGTTATCACAAATATATTACCGACGTCATGGTTCAACTTGATGCCGAATATTTCAACAAAATGTTGGACGAAATGCAATCGGAAGTAGATGCAGCAAAGCCAACCGAGCAAGAGCAAGCCGACTAGATTGCATACTAAATATTTGATATGAATCCCAAACTGTTCAAAGCTATGCGACAAAAACGCAAAAGAGAAATTGACCCAAATGCTCCTCCACGTCCCAATCTCATGACACATGACGTGCGCTTGCGAGATCAAGATCAATTGCTTGACAAAATGAACAGAGAAGTTCACTATCTCAAAGACACTGTGCGCAGATTGGAAAACAAGCTGTTTAATCAAACCAATTATCTAGACGCACTGCATAACAAACTAAGAAAACAATGACAACTTTGTATCTAGACATGGACGGAGTCGTAGCTGACTTCGACGAGTATGCCTATCTAACTATAGGTGCACCGCCCAGCGGAGGAATTTATGCAGATGATGTTTGGCAGAAGTTAGCAACAAATTATAGAATTTATCGCGATTTAAAAAAAACTGCTTATGCTGATCAATTGGTAGAAGAGTGTAAAGATTTTACACTAACCAAAGAAATTGATTTATGTTTTTTGACAGCGGTACCCAAAGCCAATGATATCAAGTGGGCATTTTATGACAAAGTGATCTGGGCGCAGACACACTATCCCGGGATACCTGTCTTTTTTGGTCCTTACAGCAAAGACAAATGGTCACATTGTGTTCCGGGAGATATTCTCATCGATGACAGATCAAGCAATATTGATGAATGGCGTGAAGCTGGTGGAATTGCCATTCATCATATTGGTTTTGATACTACACTTTATGAGCTTTTCAAACTGTACTAATCCTCCCCGTAAAGTTTAAGAACTTCAGCCACAGCTGGATGTCTACGAACATCACGCACTGCGAACTCCACGCCAGCAATATATTGGCTATCAAAGTCTAGCATGAGTCCTTGGAAGTCCAATAATCCGTTGTCCTTGGCTTTACGGTCAGCCTGCTGCGTGTCACCTGTAACGACCATCTTAGAGTTTTCGCCGAGTCGAGTAAGCAGCATTTTCATCTGACTTGGTGTCGCGTTTTGCATTTCGTCTGCAATAATCCACGAATTTTTAAATGTCCGCCCTCGCATGTATGCTAGTGGAGCAATCTCAATATATTTTTCTTCTAGCAAACGTACGACCTCTTGAGGTCTATAGTACTCTTCTACAATGTCAAAGATGGGTCTAGTCCAGGGCTCCATCTTTTGATTTAACGTGCCCGGCAAAAATCCATGTTGCTCGTCGTCAACGCCTACCGCAGGCCTGGTTATGACAATTCGAGAGCATTCACCTGCTCTGAATGCTCGTAACGCGGCCAACACAGCCAGCATAGTTTTGCCTGTGCCTGCCGGGCCTGTGGCAAACACTATTAAGCGTTGGGGATTTTCTAATAAATCTATGTAAGTTTCTTGATTTCGACTTTTGGGAACAAGGTTGATTTGACGACGTTGTTTTTGATACGATTCTATATTGCTGACTACTGTTAGTTGTGCTGCTTCGCTTCTGCGGCGTTTGCTCAAGAGTACCTCCTTTAGAATTGGTGGATCTGCCATAGCCCTAGTCTCTCAAAGTGGGCTTAGCCGGTTTTTTTATCAAGTCCACATGACTATTTAAATCGCTAAGTGTAGAGCTTTAACTGTGCATAATGAATATGAGCACATCACTAAGTAATAGACTGTGCTCTAAATTCAATCAAAAAAACAATTGTAGGTTTTGTAATAAATAACTGTATGGCACAAGACATTTCCGATATTTTAGAAAACCTTAAAACTATCACAATGACAAATAGTTCTATCAACACCTTGTTAGATTTTGAACGAGTGATTGACGAGCTTGATGTTTACACTTTTGACAATTGGAAAAAAGGCGAGCTGGTAGCTGGCCCAAAATATGAAAAATATTTTGTAACCTGTACTTTCATGTGGCCCTACAAGTTGATGCCTGATCCACGCGGCGGCGAAAGACTATTGGATTATGGTTGCGAAATCAAGTACAAAAAAGATCAGTTACAGTATCCAATCAAGGTCAAAGATCCTGACGATTTTGAACCTGGTACCAAAACGCCCAAGATGGGCCGAAGCCCAATTTGGCTTGTTGAAATTGTCATGCCCAAGCAGCTGATGCAGGAAATCAATCAAGGCAGTGTGGAACTGGAAAAAGACAGTGTTGATGCCGAAGACATTGAGCAAAGCTATGAAGAAGGTCTGGATGACAACATTTACAAGACAGACACCGATGCATCCACACAGGTACAGACAGGAGTTTAACGTGCTAAACGAAGGACTAGAAAAAAACGATTTGAAAAGATTGGTCAAACCCGAACTTCATATAGATGAATTCAAAAGCAAAATGGGCAAAGACGAGGATATCATTGTGCTCAGTTTTAAACTGATTGGTCGTGCACCTGCCAACGATCTGGTAAATTTCATAGAAAAAGGTTACGACTGGGTAGTGGATGCAGATATCAGTGCTGGCGAAATGGACGACGGAGATTTTCTAGTGTTTGTTGAGTGCGATCGCACACCTCAAGCAGCTGACGAAATAATCAAAATGCTACAAGATGTGACTAAATTGACAGATCACGATCTCGAAGACTGGCAGTTGCAGTTTCGATCCAGTGCCAAATTGGTGCCAGCTACCGTGGACAATATACAAAACAATGTGGCATTGACTCCGCAAGATTATCGGGCACGCCACGGCACTAAAGCACTTGATGAAATGCGCACAGCAGCAGGTGTAGCTGTCACCACTCGCGCACCTGTCAACGATCATACTCAAAACCTAAGAAGCCTAGCCGGCATTCTTTAACCAAAATCCATAAATACTGTTAGTTCAACTGACAGTATATTATGTGGATACTACATTTACTTCCTGATTCATTAATTCTTTTTTTCACTTATGCCATGATTTTCGTTGGATTGGCAGGCTTAATAGTGGGTTTTTTTCTCAACAAACTTGCAGTCAAAATTGTTTCATTTTTAATTTTCTGTTGCGGCATCTATTGGTATGGCGGTTACAGCACAGAAATGGCCTGGCGTGAGCGTGTGGCAGAAATGGAAGAAAAAGTACGACAAGCAGAAAAGAAATCTGAAGCAGCCAATGCAGAGATAGAACAACGAGTGGTTGAAAAAACAAAACTTGTTCGTGACAAAGGCCGCAAACAAATAGAATACATTTATCGATTAGTCGAAGGTAAAACTGTGGAAGTTGTCAAAGACATGAGTGAACAAGATAAACAAATTTTCATGGCAAAACAAAAAGAACTGCAAGACGCACTCAAGAATTGCCCTGTACCTAGAATCATTGTAGAAGAACACAACAAGGCAGCTGAACCAAAATGAAAATTACAGCATTATTATTATCTTTATTATTAGTTGGTTGTTCAACTACCGTACCGGTAGTAGCCAAATTCCCCGCTGCACCAAAATCACTATCGGAACTTTGTCCTCCGCTTCAAAAAATAGAAGGCGAGCAAGTTTCAATTGTGGATCTACACACCAAGGTAGTTGAGAACTACACACTTTATCACGAGTGTGCGATCAAAGTAGAAGAATGGAACACTTGGCATGCCAAACAGAAAAAGATATTTGAGGAAATAAAATAATGCAGCAGCAAGAAACATGCCCTGTATGCGGCGGCAAACACAATCGATAAAGGAGCCCTAATGGAACTTACCAAAGAGCAGTTGAAACAGTTACTACCAAAAAATCCCTACATTGATCACTGGCATCATGCACTGAGTCAATTGTTGCCGGATTACGAAATAAACACACCGCAGCGTATTGCAGCTTTTATTGCACAATGTGCGCACGAAAGTGGTAATTTTGTGTTTTTAACTGAAAACTTGAATTACAAAGCCGAAAGTCTGATGAAGATCTTTGGCAAGTATTTCAAAGACTTACCAACGGCCAAGGCCTACGAAAAAAAGCCAGAAAAGATTGCCAACAGAATCTATGCCAGTAGAATGGGCAACGGCGATGAAGCAAGCGGAGACGGTTGGCGTTATCGTGGTCGTGGACTTATTCAATTGACTGGTAAGACCAACTATACCTGGTTTGCTGCCAGCTTGGATATATCAGCAGAAGAAACGGCCGAATACACGCAGACTTTTGAGGGTGCAGCACAAAGTGCTTGTTGGTTCTGGGAAACCAACAAACTCAACAACGAAGCAGATAAAGGTGACATCAAGACCATGACTCGTAAAATCAATGGTGGTTACATCGGACTAGATGATCGTATCAAACATTACAATCATGCTCTACATGTGCTAGGAGTGCATTGATGAGATACTTGGCTATTTTTTTATTGCCACTGTTGGTATCTTGTTCAGAAAACTACCGTTACCCATGTCAAGATCCCGACAACTGGGACCAGAAACAATGTAAGAAACCCTATTGCAGTGCCAATGGCACATGCCCAGAAGATTTAACGCCGTATGAAAAAGACAAGTTGGGTGGACAGACGGGCAATAGTTTTGCTCAACCGGCACCTACATCAAGAAAAGGAGAATGTAAATGATTAAAGACATTTGGTCTGGACCAAGATATACAACAGAAGAACTGAATGCACGACTAAAGTTTTTTATTGGTGTAGTTCTAGGTTGCACACTGTTTGGTATTGTGTTTGTGGTACTATACAGTTTGATATTTGTAACTCAGCCAATGAACGGAATGAGTCCGGTAGACAACAAGTTTTTTGAACTAATTATACCCATTGCTACATTCTTGACAGGTACACTGAGCGGAATCATGCTAGCAGGCGATGACAAAGAATTGAGAGCCAAGGCCTTGGATGCAGCCAACAAGCCTTATACTCCTCCGCCGGCACCACCTGCTCCTGTTGGAGGCTTGGGTGCAGGGTTTGGCATGAACACAGGAACAACAGGATTCGGCAGAGTGGAACCCACACTTGATCCAATTGCATCGTTTGGAGCAAGTTCAATGACATCATTGGCTGATGCGGCGATGGACAGTTTTGCGCCCAGTATCGGGGCAGGATTTGGTGGCAAAGAAGCACCTGTGCAACCTGATCATCCGGAAAGATAATGCAGTTTTTGATCAAGATGCTTTCGGGCGAAAGCGAGACCAATCCCAGCAGCAAACGAGTTATAACATTCTTGGCATTTGTTCTGGTGGCGATTGGTTTTCTAGCCGAATTATTTTTTGAGAAAAAAGTAAGCCCGCAAACGTTTGATGCAATGATGTACATAGTACTTGGCGGTTTGGGTTTTACTGCCTCAGAAAAATTTACTAAAAAAGGAATATCAAAATGAAAAAATTACTAGCATTGGTATTGATAGCAGCAATGCCCCTGGCATTTGCGGCTGAAGAGAAAAAGGTTTGCGTTAAGGAATTTGATAACAAGACCAACAAAGAAAAAGAAGTGTGCAAAACAATCAAGGTTCACAAGAAGCTAGAAGGAACCAAGATTGAAGATGCCAAAAAAGACGCAAAGAAATAACACAATTTTTTTGCAAACTTAGAGCCCAGTGATCACTGGGCTTTTTTTTGTTTGACAAATTGACACAATAGGTATATAATAATGATATGACTCATTATGACACTCTTGGAATTACAGAATCTGCCAGCTCGGATGAAATCAAAAAAGCCTATCGCAAGCTGGCAAATCAACATCATCCGGACAAGGGTGGTGACACCACGAAGTTTCAACACATACAATCTGCTTACGAAACACTGATTGATAACAATAAACGTGCGCAGTACGACGCAGAGCGACGTGGTATGGGCGGCTTTCGTTTCAATGTCAACGGTCAAGATTTTGGCAACGGTATGCCTCAAGAAATGGAGGATATGCTGCGGAATTTTGGTTTTAGTTTTGGTCCAGGATTCGCCAATCAAGGTGATCCATTTGCTGCATTTAGACAGCCGCGTCGCAACAAAGACATACAGGTTGGCATTCAAATCACGCTAGCTAGCACTTTAAATGCTCAAGAAAAAACAATCAGTGTACAAAGCACCAATGGTGATCGATACTCAGTCAATGTACAAATACCCCGTGGTGTAAGACCAAACAGTGTAATAAAATTTCCAAATCTTGGAGATAACTTTTTTGCAAGTCTGCCACGCGGTGATCTGTATGTGCGAATACAGATTGATGGAGATTCTAGATTCATGGTTGACAACATGGACCTAATCACCATACAGGAAATAGATTGTGTTAGTGCCATGATAGGTCGCACTGTGACCATAGAAGGTCTAGATGGCAAAAAGTTTGATCTCACTATTCCGCCGGGCACACAGCCCAACAGCATGCTTCGCATCCCAAATCAAGGTTTATATGTGATGAATCAGAGCAATCGAGGAAATTTGATTGTGCGTGTAAAAGTTTTTGTACCGGGTGATCTCAGCAGTAAACAGATCAATGATCTCAAAAGTATCTTCAACATTCACTAAATATTTTTATGCTACAAACTAATCCTGAAATTGATCTTATCGTATCAGATGCTATCGATATAGCCAAAAGCCACAGTCATGAATATGTGACTCTGGAACATGTTTTTTTGTCCATAATAAGATTTGCGCCATTTAGAGATTTTCTGATTAACTTTGGTGTAGACATCGAAGGGTTGGATGCTGACCTGGCTGCCTATATTGAAAATCAAACATATCTAGTTACAGAAAACATTGAACCTAAAAAAACACATGCACTAGAAAGAACCTTTAATCGTGCATTTACACAAGTGCTGTTCAGTGGGCGTACTCATGTGCAAATTATGGATTTATTTTTGAGTATCAACTCAGAAACCAACAGTTACGCACACTATTTTATAGTAAAGTATCAACTGGAACGAGGTAAGATTGTAGAACAATACAACAAACTGTACAAGACCGAATCCAACAAGTCTGTTGTAAATTCAGCACAAGCCGACAAGATTTTGGAACACTACTGTGTGAATCTCAACAAGTTGGCTGCCGACGGTAAAATTGACCCGGTAATTGGTCGAGAATCAGAATCTGGTGAAATTATTGAGATCTTGGCACGTAGAAACAAGAGTAATGTGCTTATGATTGGTGATCCAGGAGTAGGCAAAACTGCCATAGCAGAAGGTCTTGCTCTTGACATAGAAAATCAGCAAGTGCCTGACTATTTGCTCAATTACACTGTTTACAATTTGGACATTGGCAGCCTGCTAGCAGGATCAAAGTATCGCGGAGATTTTGAAGAAAAAATACACGAAATAATCAATGCGTTGAATAGTAAAGAAAAAACAATTTTGTTCATTGACGAAGCACACCAAATGCGCGGTGCCGGTGCAGGCGGTCAAAGCAGTGTGGATTTCTCCAATATGATCAAACCTGCTTTGAGTAAGGGCAAAATCAAAGTAGTGGCGTCTACCACGTGGGAAGAATACACACAAAGTTTCGAAAAAGATCGTGCTCTCATGCGTCGTTTCCAGCGTGTGACCATTGACGAACCCAGTCCACAAGTGGCCAAACAAATATTACAGGGTTTACGATCACATTTTGAAAAATTTCACAATGGTGTTGTGACTGATGATGCCATTGAAGCTGCTGTTGATTTGAGTGTGAGATTTCAGACTGATAAAAAGTTGCCCGACAAGGCCATCGATCTTATTGATGCCTGTTGTGCCAAACTGAAAATTCAAAACAACAATCAAGATTCCTGGCAAGTGGACAAGTCGCACATTGTGGCTTCTATAAGTCGAATGACCAAAATACCCGAAGACCAAATTGGAACAACACCACAAACGCAGGTGTTAAACAATCTTGACGTTCAAATCAAAGACAAGCTGTTTGGGCAGGATCTTGCAGTAGACAGTGTGCTAGAAAAAATTTATGTGAGTCGTGCAGGACTGAAAGCAATAAACAAACCAATTGGCAGTTTTTTGTTTTCAGGACCCACAGGCACAGGAAAAACCGAACTGGCCAAATTGTTATCGGAGTATTTGGGCATGAAA
>SXGQ01603959.1_pt1 | contig 32369 bp, 35 predicted proteins | sample 3178371 | NCBI WGS metagenome assembly SXGQ01 (sample SAMN11356859, study PRJNA531348) | freshwater metagenome | isolation source: freshwater sample F1-20 | place: China: Fuxian Lake, Yuxi | collected 2017-12-25
ATTCTTAAGATCTGAACGATCGTTAATTCAAACTATTGGACGTGCAGCAAGAAATGTAAGTGGAGCCGTAATCATGTACGCAGATAAGTTGACAGATTCCATGCGCAAGGCGATTGATGAAACTGAAAGGCGCCGGAATCTGCAAATTGATTACAACCTAAAGCATGGCCTTGATCCCAAACCGCTACAGAAGAAGATTTCAGATATTTCAGCTATGTTGGCTCAAGAAGAAATTGAGAATGAAGAATTTGGTCAGAAAAGAACTAAAACATACCGAAAAGTAACAGAAGAAATCATAAGTTTCGATGACATGTTGGATCTAGTAACAGATTTGACCGCTCAAATGCGGGTGGCAGCAGAACGTTTAGAATTTGAGATTGCCGGGAGCTTAAGAGATGAGATTCAAGAAATTAAACGTGAAATGCGCCAACTAAAAGGTGCAGGCATGGAGAATTCGAGTACTCTTCACCAAAAAAGGAGATCTTAAATGACCCCGATGTGGATCTGGGCTGTAACTATCGCTGTAGTGGTAGTTGTTTACACAATAGAAACGATTTGGGCCTTTAAACATCCCCACGAAATCCCGATGAAAGAAGCTGCCTTCTGGGTAAGTTTCTATTTTGTGGCTGCCATGTTGTTCGCAGCTAGTTTATGGTTCTGGCGTGGACATGATCTTGGGATCGAGTTTGTTGCTGGTTATATAACTGAGTTAAGTTTGAGCGTAGATAATTTGTTTGTATTTATCATCATTATGGCGTCTTTCTCAGTGCCATCAATTTACCAACAAACGCTATTGCAGATGGGAATAGTTGGAGCATTAATTCTCAGATTTGCCTTTATTCTTGCGGGAGCAGCAGCGATTGAAAGATACTCTTGGATGTTTTACATTTTTGGTGCATTCTTACTTCTCACGGCCATCAAGCTTCTGCGGCAGAAACATAATCTTGCTGAGATGCCAAAAAGCAATTTAATTATTTGGTTGGAGAAACGAATTCCACTGACCAGCGAATACCATGGAAATAAGTTCAAAGTCAAGATAGATGGCAAGCTCATGTTTACGCCAATGGTGATAGTGATCATTTCAATTTTTATGACCGACCTTATTTTTGCTTTAGACTCTATTCCTGCTATTTATGGTTTAACCAAAGACCCTTACATTGTTTTCACCGCTAATGCTTTTGCACTTATGGGATTGCGTCAAATGTATTTCCTTCTTGGAGGATTGTTAACCCGATTGGTTTACCTGTCCTTTGGGTTAGCTTTTATTTTGGCCTTCATCGGCGTTAAATTACTATTACATGCACACAAGGAAGCTGGATTCAATGTGCCTGAAATTGATACGTTCGTTTCACTCGGGGTCATTATTACCACATTAATCATTACGGTTGGATTGAGTCTGCGAGCCACTAGAGACAAGCAGCCTATGCCAGTTGGTATTGGCGAAGGCCTTGATCAAATAGCGGAAATCAAACGTGAGAAGCATTAGTGATAGAACGCCTAATCGTTCGGGGCGCACGCGAGCATAACCTCAAGAATGTTGATTTGGATCTTCCTCGGGATCAGCTGATTGTTTTTACAGGCTTAAGTGGGTCTGGAAAATCCTCGTTGGCTTTTGACACCATTTTTGCTGAAGGTCAGCGTCGTTATGTTGAATCCCTGAGCGCTTATGCAAGACAGTTCTTAGGGCAGATGGATAAGCCCAACGTGGATTTTATCGAGGGGTTGTCACCAGCGGTATCTATAGACCAGAAGTCAACAAACAGAAATCCTAGATCCACAGTTGGAACTATTACCGAAGTTCATGATTACCTCCGGTTACTTTATGCCAGAGTAGGTCAGCCACATTGCCCGACATGTGGGCTAAAGATAGAACGCCAAAGTGCACAGCAAATAGTAGATCAAGTACTTGATTTGCCAGAAGGCTCGAAGTTCATGGTTTTGGCACCAGTTGTTCAGGCACGCAAAGGGGAGTTTGTTGATTTACTGCGCTCCTTGCAATCTCAGGGATTTGCTAGAGCGAAGATTGATGGAACCGTTTACGAATTAACAGATGTGCCGTTGCTAAAAAAGCAGGAGAAGCATTCAATTGATGTCGTAGTTGATCGGTTAGCTGTTCAAAAGAATGCTAAGTCCAGACTCAACGACTCTATCGAAGTTGCACTTCGACTTGGTAAGGGAACAGTTTTCATCGAATTTGTTGAAGGTGATAAGGAGATTCTTCTTTTTAGTGAACATTTAGCTTGTTTAAAGTGCGGAGTTTCTTACGATCAGTTAGAGCCTAGGTCCTTTTCTTTTAATTCACCATTTGGAGCATGTGCTGTTTGCGCCGGGTTAGGAATTCAGATGATCGTTGATGAAGCTTTAGTAATTCAAGATGATGAGCTATCTCTTGAAGAAGGCGTAATCGCACCATGGGCTTCTGGAATGATGGCCGATTTTTACTACAAAGTTCTCTTCGCTTTGAGTCAAGAAATGGGGTTTAAGTTTGATGCCCCTTGGAAGAGTTTGCCTGCGAAAGTACGGAAAACAATTCTTGAAGGAACTGGTGAAGAACTTAACGTTAAATACAAGAACAGACATGGCAGAGCAAGAAGTTTTAATACAGTATTTGAGGGTGTTATGCCCTATATTCAACGACGTCATTTAGAAGCTGAATCTGATTCTTCCAGGGACCGTTTTGCTGGGTATATGCGTGAACATCCCTGTCCAGGCTGTAAGGGTGCAAGGTTAAAACCTCTCATCCTGAGCGTTAAATTACATAAAATGTCTATTGCCGAACTTAGCGCCATGAGTATTGGTCAATTATCCGCTTGGATCGATGCTTTGAAACTTACTAAAAAGGAAGCTCTGATAGGAGAGCGGGTCTTAAAAGAAATTCAGGAACGATTGAGATTCTTGCTTGATGTTGGGTTGGATTATCTGAGTTTAGAAAGAGCGGCAGGTTCCCTTTCTGGCGGTGAAGCGCAGCGAATTAGACTCGCAACTCAGATTGGAGCGGGTTTGGTAGGGGTTTTGTATGTCCTGGACGAACCTAGTATCGGATTGCATCAACGAGATAATGAGCGATTAATCTCTACACTTGTTCGCTTGCGCGACCTGGGGAACACGTTGATTGTTGTTGAACATGACGAAGACACGATCAAAGCTGCGAATTGGATTGTTGATATTGGTCCTGGGGCTGGTGAATTTGGTGGAGAAATTGTTCATTCTGGTTATCTTTCGGAATTACTTGACAACTCGAAATCAATTACTGGGCAATACTTATCGGGAAACCGAAAAATCGAAACTCCGAAGAATAGGAGACCAGTTGATTTAGAAAGAGCCGTAAGTGTTCTAGGGGCTAGTGAACACAATCTAAAGAATATTGATGCTGTTTTCCCGTTAGGTGTCCTAATTAGTGTTACAGGTGTTTCAGGGTCTGGGAAAAGTACCCTTGTTAATGATGTTTTACATGCGGGTCTTTCGAGAGAGATCAATGGAGCGTCAGTCGTACCCGGCAAGCACAAGCGAATCAAAGGTATCAATCAGCTGGACAAGATAGTTCACGTGGATCAAAGTCCAATAGGGCGCACGCCTAGATCGAATCCCGCTACATACACCGGGGTGTTTGATTCTATTAGAAAGCTTTTCGCAGATACTGAGGAAGCGAAGATAAGGGGATATCAACCTGGGCGTTTCTCTTTCAATGTAAAGGGTGGGCGTTGCGAATCTTGCAGTGGTGATGGCACTATTCGGATAGAGATGAACTTCCTACCTGATGTTTATGTACCGTGTGAAGTGTGCCAAGGGGCTCGGTACAACAGGGAGACCTTAGAAGTGCATTATCGAGGGAAGTCAATCTCAGACGTTCTCAACATGTCCATCACAGAAGCAGCCGAATTCTTTCAAGCTATTCCAAGTATCAATAGATTTATGCAAACACTTTTAGATGTTGGATTGGGATACGTGCGTTTAGGCCAAAGCGCTCCAACTTTATCTGGAGGAGAAGCTCAGCGGGTTAAATTGGCCACTGAACTGCAAAGAAGATCCATGGGTAGATCCTTCTATGTCTTGGACGAACCAACAACGGGTTTACATTTTGAGGATGTCCGTCGGCTCCTAGAGGTGCTAAATAGGTTGGTTGATCAAGGCAATACCGTTGTGGTCATTGAACACAACCTAGATGTGGTTCGTGTCAGCGACTGGGTGATAGACCTAGGACCAGAAGGCGGTTTTAAAGGTGGCACGATTGTGTGTACAGGCACCCCCGAGCAAGTTGCCAAACATCCAACAAGTTATACCGGCAAGTTCTTAAAAACTGCATTAATTAATCATCGATAAGAGTCCGCACTATGCGATATGAATGGCAGCCAAGCACCAAATTAATACCCATTTCTGCCGGCGTTTATCGATTCATTACAAAGACTTCTTCAGGTGAGGAAACCATTTATGTGGGTAAGGCCAAGAATCTTCGCAACAGGCTTACAAGTTATTTTCAAGATCCAAGCAACCTCCATGAGCGAACCGCGTCGATGGTTAAGACAGCCACGGAAGTTAAATGGACAGTTACCCAAACTGAAATAGAAGCGTTGCAATTGGAGTTTGCTTGGATTAAATCTTACAACCCAAGGTTTAACATCAGATTTCGTGATGATAAGTCTTATCCTTACCTATCAATCAGCCTGCAAAACGAAATTCCTAGAGTTCACTCAACTCGTACCAAGCGAAAGGATGGCGCTCGGTATTTTGGTCCATATCCCAACCCAAGAGATGTGCGCGATGCAATTGAACTTCTTTTAAGGGTTTTTCCAGTTCGATCTTGTTCGGATTCTATTTTGGCACAACACCAACGAGCAAAAAGACCTTGCCTGTTAGGTCATATTGGTCGATGTTTAGCACCCTGTGTGGATAACTCAGGGATTGCTGAACACAAGATCGTTGCCCGCGATCTAGAAACATTTCTTGGGGGTTCAGCAAAACAAGCTATGGCAACATTGGTTTCAAAAATGAATGATGCCAGCGCAGCCGAGAGGTTCGAAGAGGCAGCTCGAATTAGAGATCAAATCAATGCAGTCGAAGAAATTCTTAAGAAGAGTTTGGTTTCAATTGAACAGGATTTAAGTGCAGATTTTATAGGTGTTGCAAGTAGTGGTCTGGACGCTGTAGTGGTTGTAATGCAAGTAAGAGAAGGCCGTTTAGTGGGTGAAAACCGATTGTTAGTTGATGCCATTGATGCAGTTTCTGATCAAGAACTTCTAGTTAACTTCATAATGCGAAATTACACAGGTTCCGAAGCAATGTCAGCAATATGTGTTGGAATTCAATTAGATGAATTATCAAAAATTGAAAAAGTTTTAAAGAATCTACGCAATTCAGCAGTGACTATACAGTGTCCCGTACGTGGGGAGAAACAGCGAGTCGCCAAATTGGCGCAAATGAATGCGGAAGCCGGTCTAATTCATCATCAGCAAAAGATGCTATCTAACCTGGCCAGCCGCAGTGAAGCACTAGCTGAGTTAGCCGCAGCATTGAAGTTAAAGGCAGCCCCATTGCGAATTGAATGCGTGGATGTGTCTCATCTGCAGGGAACAGATCGAGTTGCAGCTGTCGTTGTATTTGAAGATGGAATGCCCGCTCGCTCAGAGTATCGGTCATATGTCCTAGAGCATCCAGGAGATGATTTAGCTGGAATAAGTGAAGTGATCAGCAGACGTATCCATCGTTATGTCGAAAATGGGAATAGGTATCCAACTAATTTACTGGTTATCGATGGGGGTCCATTCCAAGCGCGTGCTGCGGCTGAAGTCCTCAAAGCTAACGGGATAGAAATCCCAGTTATTGGTTTGGCTAAGAGATTAGAAGAAGTTTGGTGGCCAGGGGGGACAACTCCTTTGATGTTACCAAGAAGTTCTAAAGCTCTCTATTTGCTTCAACAGATCAGAGATGAAACTCACAGACGAGCGATAACTCACCATCGTTTGCGGCGATCAAAACGGTCCACGAAGTCAATTTTAGATGATATTCCAGGAGTCGGACCTAAGAAGAGAAACATGCTGTTGAAGCAGTTTGGTGGAGTAACGGGCTTAAGAGCTGCAGGTATTCAAGATTTGGAACTTATCGATGGCATCCAGGGCCCTCTCGCCGCAAGAATTTACCGAGAATTACATCTTGATGCTTCAAAACCTGATTAGATCAGCCCTGTAAGGAGCGAAATTGAAGATAGTTCTAGTAACTGGAATGTCTGGCGCAGGCCGATCTACGGCAGCTCGAGCGCTGGAAGACCAGGGTTATTTTGTGATGGACAACATTCCACCGGCCTTGATCGTGAAGGCTCTTGATTTGTTATCAGATCAAGTAGCGAAGGCAGCTATCGTGATCGATGTCCGCGGAGGCGGTTCATTACCTCAGTCAATAGATGCGATTAATACACTCAAAAGTTTGAAACTTGATATCTCAATACTGTTTTTGGATGCACAAACAGATGAACTTGTGCATCGCTTCGAATCAAGTCGAAGGCCACACCCTTTACAAACCGGGGCAGGGTTGTTAGAAGCGATTAATACCGAAAGATCTTTGTTAGGTGATTTAAGGTCACAGGCAGATCTGATTATTGATACGACTGGTTTATCACCGCATGATGCCAGGAGAGCTATTGAAGCTGCTTTTGATGCTAGCGAGGAGGCAAAGGTTGTTGTAACTCTAACTTCCTTTGGGTTTAAACATGGAACTCCGATAGATGCTGATTTGGTGTTTGATGTTCGTTTCTTGCCGAACCCCCATTGGAATCCAGTTCTAAAGCCGCTTTCTGGCAAGGATGAACCTGTCAATGACTTCGTGATGTCTCAACCGATCTCAGTTAAATATTTGGATCAGATTCAGGCAGTTGTAGAGACTGCTATTTCAGGGTACTTAGAGGACAGCAAAAGGTATTTGACAGTGGCGATAGGTTGCACTGGTGGAAGGCATAGGTCTGTAGCGATGGCTGAAAACTTGGCAAGTCGCCTTGTTAAAGACCACGTTGAAACTTATCTAGTACACAGAGATTGTGACCGCGACTAAAGGATTGAGAGTTTTTTCGATATGGCGATGACTGCTGCAGTTAAAGATGAACTAGCGCGACTAACTGTTTCTAAAACTAGTTGTCGTAAAGCCGAGGTGACCGCACTTTTGCGATATGCAGGTTCGTTGCATATTGTCAAAGGATCGATAGTTGTCGAAGCTGATCTGGATAGTGGGGCAACAGCTCGACGCCTGAGACAAGATATATTTGACTTGTACAACCACGAAGCTGAATTAAGCACTGTTAGTGGAAGTTCTTTGAAGAAAAACACTCGATACATTGTTCGAGTTTCTACTGGTGGTGAGGCGTTAGCTCGACAAACTGGGTTAGTTGATTCGAACATGAGACCAATTCGAGGTTTACCTGCCGTTGTAGTTAACGGCGAGATTGCAGATTGCGAAGCGGTTTGGCGGGGGGCATTTTTGGCCAGAGGTTCTTTAACTGAGCCTGGAAGATCCTCTGCGATGGAAGTTAGTTGTCCAGGGCCAGAAGCTGCATTGGCTTTAGTTGGTTCAGCTCGACGTCTAGGCATTGCTGCAAGAGCTCGTGAAGTTCGTTCGGTAGATCGAGTTGTTATCAGAGACGGAGACGCGATTAGTGCAATGCTAACTCGAATAGGAGCACATGCTGCAGTTGCAGTTTGGGAAGAACGAAGAGTTCGCAGAGAGGTTAGAGCGGCTGCAAATCGTTTGGCTAATTTCGATGATGCGAATATGCGTAGATCAGCTCGGGCTGCAGTTGCGGCTGGAGCTAGAGTTGGGCGGGCATTAGAAATTCTAGGAACTGATATCCCTGAACATTTACTGGCAGCTGGAAATCTGCGTATGCAAAATCCGCAGGCCAGTCTTGAAGAACTAGGGACTCTGGCGGATCCTCCTCTTACCAAAGACGCAGTTGCTGGGCGTATTCGAAGGTTACTTGCAATGGCAGATAAAAGGGCTCGAGATCTGGGTATTCCAGATACGGAAGCTGCTTTAGGGCCAGAGATTCTAGATCTGGACTAAATAGGATCAAGTTTTTTGGATCAGGGTAGACTTGATCAAAAGTTAATCGATTGCATAGGAGTAACAGTGGCTGTCAAGGTTGGTATTAACGGTTTTGGACGAATTGGAAGAAACTATTTTCGTGCTCTATTAGATCAAGAGCGTAATGGTTACGTTGTTGGTTCTACCTGGGCAAAACCTGCAGATATCGAAATTGTGGCCATTAATGATTTAACTGACACGAAAACTTTGGCTCATTTATTGAAGTATGACTCAGTTTTGGGCAGGTTCAATGGAACAGTAGATTTCACAGAAGATTCTCTAGTGGTTAATAACCGAACCATCATGATTACTAAAGAGAAGGATCCTGCTTTACTTCCATGGAAGAAATACGGAGTTGAAGTTGTCATTGAAAGTACTGGCATTTTCACAGATTCGCGCGCGAAGTTGCATTTAAATGCTGGGGCGAAGAAAGTTCTGATCTCAGCACCTGCTAAGGATGAAGACATTACTGTGGTTATTGGTGTGAATGATCATCTTTATGATCCAAAGATTCATAACGTGGTATCAAACGCTTCTTGCACAACAAATTGCCTGGCCCCAATGGCTAAAGTAATTCACGAAAATTTTGGAATTGAAAAAGGTTTGATGACCACCATCCATGCTTATACAAACGACCAGAGGACGCTTGATTTTGCTCACACTGATCTTAGAAGAGCACGAGCTGCTGCAATCAACATGATTCCTACCACAACCGGTGCTGCTAAAGCGATTGCACTTGTCATGCCTGAATTGAAGGGGAAACTTGATGGTTACGCGATGAGAGTTCCAGTTCCTACCGGTTCAGCAACTGATTTAACTGTGAATTTAACCAAGCAAGCGTCTGTTTCCGAGATTAACGCAGCGCTAGAAGCTGCAGCTAACGGGGCCTTAAAAGGAATTTTAGCTTATGTAACTGACCCGATTGTTTCAACTGACATTGTTACGGATCCTCATTCATCCTTAATTGACGCTGCGCTCACAACGGTATTGGGCGATATGGCGAAGGTAGTTTCTTGGTATGACAACGAATGGGGCTACAGCAATCGTCTAGTTGATTTAACCAGAATGGTTGCAGCCAAGCTGTAACTATGCGCACACTTGATTCCATAGAGGTCACCAACAAATCAGTTTTACTTAGGGCTGATTTAAATGTGCCATTTAATGACGGTGTGATATCGGATGAAGGCCGTATTTTAGCCTTGCTGCCAACTCTAAATGAGTTGATACAAAAGAACGCTAAGTCCATAATGATTGTTGCTCATCTAGGCAGACCAACTTCTGCATCTGACACTAGGTTTTCGCTGCATCCCATTCAGAAGAAGTTAGAAGTTTTGTTAAACACTCCAGTTACTTTGGTATCTCATGAAGAGGCATTCGCCCAAAACTTCAATTTAAACTCAATAGGGCGAATATCTCTGTTGGAAAACATCCGATTCGATTCCAGGGAAACGAGTAAAGATCCAACCAAACGCATGGAACTGTCTCGACTGCTTGCTGCTCAGTTTGATGTATTCATTTCGGATGGATTCGGAGTTGTCCACCGAAAGCAAGCAAGCGTAACTGAGGTTGCAAATTTGCTTCCATCTGCAGTGGGAAGGCTAATCGAGAAAGAAACATCTGTATTTGATTCAATTTTGAATAAGCCCAACCGTCCATACACAGTGATCATGGGTGGTGCCAAAGTTGCTGACAAACTCGCGGTGGTCAAGAGATTACTGAATGTTGCAGATTGCCTCATTATCGGTGGGGGAATGGCATACACTTTTTTGCACGCAAAAGGTTTTGAGGTTGGACGATCTTTACTCGATATAGAGTCTTTATCAGAAGTTAAAGATTGTATGGACCAAGCGCAAGATAGGGACGTCCCAATTCTGCTTCCTATTGATTTAGTTGTTGCCAAAGAATTCTCAGAAACTACTGAGTCAAAGATTGTGGATATTGACCAAATTGGATCTGATTGGATGGGTCTTGATATTGGTCCTAAAACAAGAATACTTTTTGCAGAACAGATTCAAAAATCAGCAACCATTGTTTGGAATGGTCCGATGGGAGTTTTTGAATTGGATCCATTTAGCGCTGGAACCCTTGCGATTGCTCAAGCAATGGCCAATACGGATGGGTTTACAGTTATTGGTGGAGGAGACTCGGCAGCTGCTGTCCGGAAATTTGGAATTGATGAGACTAGATTTAGCCACATCAGCACTGGCGGTGGCGCATCTTTAGAGTATCTAGAGGGCAAGGAACTACCCGGACTAGCCGCTATTGGGGAGAAGTAAGTGACTCGTAAACCATTGATTGCAGGAAATTGGAAAATGAACCTCAATCATCTTGAGGCAATAGCTCATGTCCAAAGATTAGCTTTCTCTCTAAAAGAAGAAGATTTTGAAGAAGTAGATGTTTTAGTCTTACCACCGTTCACTGATATGAGATCTGTGCAAACGCTCATTGATGCTGATCGTCTACGCATAGCATTTGGAGCTCAGGACCTCTCTGATAAAGATAATGGCGCTTACACTGGCCAAATTTCTGGTGTATTTCTCTCAAAATTAGGGTGCAAGTACGCACTTACGGGTCATTCAGAACGTCGCGGAATAAACGCAGAGTCTTCAGAACTTGTGATGCAAAAAACTAAAGCGGCGCTGAGAAATAATATTACCCCGATCGTTTGTGTTGGTGAACCATCAGATATCCGCAAGAACGGGAATCATGTGACTTACACCCTCGATCAACTTGAGCAATCACTGTCCGATCTAACTAAGGAAATGATCAAAGATATTGCTATCGCGTATGAGCCGGTATGGGCTATCGGAACTGGCGAAATTGCCACACCTCAAGATGCTGAGCAAATGGCTCTAGAGATTCGAAATTGGCTTGTTGATCGAACCTCCTTAACTATTGCCCAAGGGGTGCGGATTCTCTACGGAGGTTCAGTTAAATCTTCGACAGCTGCTGGAATTATGGCTATGCCAAATATTGACGGGCTACTGGTAGGTGGGGCATCCATAGATCCGGATGAATTTGTGGGCATTTGCCGGTACCGACTCGCTGGTGTCTGACCCTCAAGTTACTATTCGCACTTCCAAGGAGACAAAGTGATTATTGGTTTACAGGTAGTTCTAGTCCTAACTAGCGTGCTTTTGATTGTTTTAATCTTGCTTCATCGAGGACGCGGTGGCGGAGTATCTGACTTATTTGGTGGTGGATTCTCGTCAAGTTTGGGCGGGTCCAGCATCGTTGAAAGAAACTTGGATCGAATTACTATTGCAACTGGTTCAATTTGGATAGCTTGCGCTATCGGCCTTGGCTTGTTGATTTAGTTCTAGGAGTATCAAATGGCAGGAAGCGCTATCAGAGGAAGTCGTGTAGGCAGTGGCCCAATGGGCGAAGCCGAACGTGGTGACTCCGCGCCCAGAATGCGAGTTTCCTACTGGTGTGCTGAGTTACATGAAGCCCGACCTTCATTTGCCGTAGATGCAGAAGTTCCGGACCTGTGGGATTGCCCAAAATGTGGATTACCTGCTTCTCGAGATAAGAACAATCCGCCATCAGCCCCAAAGAATGAACCTTACAAAACTCATTTGGCTTATGTGAAGGAACGCAGAAACGACACAGATGGTGCCGACATATTGGGTGAAGCATTAGCGGCTTTGAAAGCTAGGGCTAAGCCTTAAGTAGGTCTTTAACGGACTTGACGATGTTAGCGACAGTCACTCCGTTAAGTTCGAACAAATAGTCTGGCGTGGCGGATGCACCGAAGTTATTAACACCAATGGTTGTTCCCATTCCGCCAATGTAACGATGCCAACCCAAAGTTGAACCAGCCTCAACTGATACACGAGGAATGTCAATTCCTAGAACTGATTCTTGGTACTTGGTAGTTTGCTCATCAAACCATTCCAGACATGGTGCTGAAACAACTCTGATTGAAATTTTATCTTTGGCTAATTCTTGTGCTGCCACAAGAGCCAGTGAGACCTCTGACCCGGTTGCAATGACAACCGCAGAAATCTCATCACCAGTTTCATGTAGCACATAGGCGCCATGTTTAACTGGTGGATTATCGGTAATGGTTGGCACATTTTGTCTCGTCAAAACCATTGCAGTTGGTCCAGCACGTCTAAGTGATTCTATCCAGCAAGCAGCAGTTTCATTAGCATCTGCAGGTCGAACAACTGAGATTCCAGGAATAGCCCTTAAAGACCAAAGCTGCTCAACTGGTTGGTGTGTTGGCCCGTCTTCGCCTAAGCCAATACTGTCATGACTAAAAACCCAAATTACGGGCAGACGCATCAAACACGCCAGTCTGATTGCGGGCTTCATGTAGTCAGAAAAGATCAAAAAAGTTGCCGAGAAAGCGCGCAGCGAAGAAGCAAGGGCTATTCCGTTTATGAAAGCACCCATCATATGTTCGCGTATTCCAAACAAGAGGCGTCTGCCAGATGTTGATCCATGTTTTTGATCAGCACCATGATAAATTTCTAGAGATTTCACTGCGACACCGTTAGATTCACTTAGATCGGCACTGCCACCAACAATTTCATTCAATGCACTTATCGATTCCAGAACTTGCTGAGATGCTTTCCGGGTAGCGATTGACGAGCCAGATTCAAATTTAGGTAAATTCAACGCGTCAAAACTAAGTTTGCCAAGATCTTGGTAATGCTTGGCTAGCTTGGGCTGCCTCTCTTGAAACATTTTGAAACTCACATCAAATTCATCTCTTAAAATTTTGGCCCTCTCAGCAGAGCGTTCCTTCTGGGTTAATGCTTCATTTGAAATCTGAAATTGAATCTCAGGGTTCAAACCCAAGGCTGCTTTAGTTAATTCCGTTTCAGTTTTTCCCATAGGGGAACCATGAGTACTAGCTTTTCCTTGCATATTCGGGCTAGGCCAAGCAATTATTGTCTTAAGTTGAATCAAAGTTGGTTTTAAAGAGGTTTTAGCCTCAGTTAGTGCTTGATCAAGTTTGGAAATATCGATGGAACCATCTTGTTGATTATCAATGGTGACTGAATTCCAACCGTATGCTTGATATCTCGTGAAGATATCTTCTTTGAATGATGCCGAAGCATCGCCATCAATCGATATTTTATTATCGTCATAAATCACAATTAGGTTATTTAGTGCATGTAACCCTGCAAAAGAGGAAGCTTCAGATGTTATCCCTTCCTCAAGATCGCCATCAGAGGCGATCACATATACGCGTGTTAGTAACGGCGAATTAACTTGTCCAGGATCAAACCTTGCACTTAAGTGTTTTCTCGACCAAGCCATACCAACAGCAGTTGCCAAACCTTGACCTAAAGGGCCAGTAGTCATCTCAACCCCTGGGGTATGCCCATACTCAGGATGCCCCGGGGTCTTGCTGCCAGTTTTTCGAAATTGCTGCAAATCTTCGAGAGTTACGTGATAACCAGAAAGGTGTAATTGTGCATACAACAACATGCTGGCATGCCCACAAGAAAGGACAAATCGATCTCGCCCTTCCCAATTAGGATCTTTGGGGTCGTGTCGCAGATGTTGCGAGAATAACAATTGGGCGGCAGGTGCAAGTGCGACCGCAGTACCTGGATGCCCGTGGCCTGCTGCTTCGACAGCATCCAGAGCTAACCCGGCTGCGGTGTTTGCAGTGATTTGGTCGGTGTTAGTCCACGGCATGATCTTCCTCACTCTTTCTAATGGGGGAGCCTATCGTTGAGCAAGCAAAAAACTCTTGCATTACCCTGCGTCAGTCATGGAGCAACAAACCTCACAACCAGAACGTAGCCTTTTCGCCAACCTAATTAGTTTGGTAAAACCAAGAATTATTGAGTTATTACTGGTTACAACTGTTCCTGCAATGATTCTCGCTGAGCAAGGCTGGCCACGGTTGTCGCTAGTTATTTCGGTAGTTGGGTTTGGCACGTTGGCGGCCGCTGGTGCCAATGCGTGGAACTCAATCATTGAGAGAGAGTCAGATGCATTGATGACGCGTACCGCACACAGACCGCTTGTCACTGGTGAATTGTCGTTGAAAATCTCTGTGATTACTGCCTTAGTTTTGACATTTACCTCGGTAATAGGGATGCTCACACTGGTTAATTGGCAATCAAGTGTTCTAACAGCAGCAGCAATTGGTTTTTATGTATTGGGATACACGATTTGGCTGAAACCGCGAACAAATCAAAATATCGTTTGGGGTGGGATTGCTGGGTGTTTCCCAGTATTGATTGCTGATTCAGCAGTGAATGGGATCGTTAGTTTGAACGGATGGTTGTTATTTCTGCTGATTTTTGTTTGGACTCCGGCACATTATTGGCCTTTAGCAGCGCACTTTAAAGAAGATTATGCGCGTGTAGCCATCCCAATGCTTCCTGTAGACAAACCAAGCAGCATTGTTGCCAATTGGACAACGATCTATGCAATCGCTACAGCAATTGTCTCCACAATGATATTTCCAGTTCTAGAATTGGGATTCATCTACATTGCCACAACCTCTATTGCTAATTTAATGTTTCTTTCTGTTTGCTTTAGGTATGTCAGACAAACAAGGCAAAATCAAGAAGCCAATTCCATGACCGTGTTTCATCTCTCAATTTCATATTTAGCATTAGTTTTTCTAGCCATTGCAGTTGACACGTTGGTAGTTTAGAAATGCAAATAGCCTACGTAACTTATATTGAAGACGCTCAAGATCCAGATACGGATTTCGATATCAGCATTATGGTAGATGCCTTGAAAAAACTTGGGTTAAATGTTGACATAGTTGTCTGGGATGACTCTAATGTTGAATGGAGCTCTTTTGATGCAGTATGGATCCGCTCAACATGGGATTATGCAAAGAAATACTCAGAGTTCATATCCTGGGTAACTATGGTGGCAGGTCTATCCAAATTGATTAATCCGTTAGATGTAATTTTGGAAAACTCTAATAAAATATATCTTAATAAGCTTCAGTCAAACGGTGTACCAGTCATTCCATCAACATTCATATCTAGTGTTTCCGAACTTCAGGTTTCTCTGGAAGATGAGGGAAAAACCTTTGTGATGAAACCTGTAATTGGTGCTGGTGCGCGTGGAGCAAGAAAATGCAGGGGTCTAGAAGATCTTCAATCGGCTGTTGATCAACATTTCCGAAATAGCGAAGTGGATCTGATCATTCAACCGTATCTTGATGAGGTTGACACCATGGGTGAGATCGCCGTTATTTGCTGCCTGGGAGAACCTGTTCATGCAATTCGAAAAGTTCCAGCATTGTCTGAAGGTGGTCACGGTGATTTTGCGGCCAATGTGGACATCGATATTGAATTATCTAACTTTGTAAAGACGATTTTAAAACAACATGTTGGACGGTCAACTTATGAGAATCTACTCTATTCAAGGGTTGATGTTGTTCCGTACAAAGGAAGTTTTCTATTAATGGAAATCGAAGCAGTAGAGCCAGCTCTATTTTTAAGTATGAATCCGAGTTCAGCGCAGTACTTCGCAAGAAAATTTAAGGAATTACTGGACTCGTCCAACTAACGAAACATACTTTACAAGAAAAACCCAAAGTGTTACTGCTAGAGCAACATGCATGGCGACTAGCGCCCAAGGCAGATCCGTGAACCATTGCGAGTATCCAACAACCATCTGCAAAAGAACTGTTATCGTCAGTTTGTACAACCACAGATTTCGGTTTACAAAATAACTAGCAATGATCAGGCCAGTAAAAAGCCAAACCATGTCTGCATGAAGCCAAGCTACTATCTGTGTGTCGATACTGAATCTTTGAGCCACTTCATCGCCAGCATGCGGACCAGATCCTGTAGTAATTACTCCAAGAAATATCACTATAGAACCGACAAGAAGTAGCAATCGAGCCAAGATATTCTGATTAGCAGATTTGTATATTATGGCTGGAAATTCAGCAATGATGCGATTCAAAACGGAGAAATAGATGATCACTATAGATAACAGAAAATGAGCTGCCACCGTGTATGGGTTTAAGTCAGTTAGTACTGTAATTCCTCCAAGTATTGCTTGAGCAATGGTGCCTAATACTGGAATTGCAGCTAGTTTCAGAACATTCTTTGGTAATGATCGTCTTTTTCGTCTCTGGTAAAGGAGATAGGCAAATGAAAGAATTGCGATTGCGAACACCACAAATGTCAATAACCGGTTACCAAATTCAATCCATTTGTGAAATCCTTCAACTTGTGATTCAACCGGCACAAAGGAGTCCGCAGCACACTGAGGCCACGTAGGACAGCCCAGGCCACTTCCTGTAAGACGCACTAGTGCTCCAGTTACGACTATGGCTGCTTGGCTGAAAACCACTAAACCTAGAAGTCTCAAGCCCGAAGCAGAAATGGTCGCAATTTTCATGGGGGCGACTCTAACCCCGCGAGGCAGGTTGCGGGTTATGGGGAATTACGCAAGGATAACCTTGTGGAAATACTGACCCCTGGAACCAGAAGAGTTGTTCAGGCCCTGCTCGATAAAGGGGCCGCTACAGCCAATGAGGTAGCAGGAGAGCTCCAGTTAACTTCTGCTGCCATTAGGCATCACCTGGAATGGTTAGTTGAACAAAATCATGTAGTTGCCAGTGATCAGCCAGCGTTTGGCCCTCGCGTTACTAAAAGACGCGGGCGCCCTTCAAAATTCTTTACTTTAACTAATGCTGGAAGACAGGCTTTTGATCAAAAATATGATGACTTGGCTCAAACTGCGTTTCGATGGGCAGCCGAGAAGTATGGCGAGTCTGCTATCAAAGAGATTGCACAAAAACAGATGGATTTTCAAAAGAACCGGTGGACCAGTTCCATAAATGGTGAAGATTTGCGTACTCGTGTTAATCAACTGACGAACGTATTAACCAAAGAAGGCTATGCCGCATCAGTTACTGATTCCCAATCACCAATTGTCCAACTTAGTTTTCACAGATGTCCGATAGAGGATGTTGCTTCCGAGTTTCCGGCAATATGCGAAGCAGAGATGTGTGCAATAGGGGAAGCAGTTGGTGGTCATGTTACGCGAATCGCAACTATTGCCAATGGAGCTGATATCTGCACAGCAATTGTTTCCGAACCAGCAATTTTTAGAAAAAATCAACCGATCAAGATCACTGAAGGAGCAATATGACAACCGTCGATTCGAGCCTCGAGAATATTGGAGCTTATGAATTTGGGTGGGCTGACAAGAACGAAGCCAGCGCCAATGCCAGAAGAGGTGTTAACGAAGAAGTTGTCAGGAATATCAGCGAGCTTAAGAATGAACCAAAATGGATGTTGGATTTACGTTTGAAATCTCTCGAAATTTTTCGAAAGAAACCAATGCCGAATTGGGGTGCATCCTTAACTGATATTGATTTCGATAATATCAAGTACTTTGTTCGTTCCACCGAGAAGCAAGCTACATCTTGGGAAGATCTTCCCGCTGACATCAAAAATACTTATGACCGTTTGGGTATTCCCGAGGCTGAAAAACAGAGATTAGTTGCAGGAGTCGCAGCTCAATATGAATCAGAAGTGGTGTACCACAAGATCAGAGAAGATTTAGAAGAACAAGGTGTTCTGTTCTTGGATACTGACACTGGGCTTAGAGAGCATGAAGATGTATTTAAGCAGTATTTTGGCTCTGTTATTCCGGCTGGAGACAATAAATTTGCCGCTCTTAATACAGCTGTTTGGTCGGGTGGTTCATTCATTTACATTCCAAAGAATGTACATGTAGAGATACCACTACAAGCTTATTTCCGCATTAATACTGAGAATATGGGACAATTTGAACGAACTCTTATCATCGTCGATGAAGGTGCTTTTGTTCATTATGTTGAAGGTTGCACTGCACCAATTTACAGTTCCGATTCTTTGCACAGCGCAGTTGTTGAAATTATTGTTAAAGATGGCGCGAGATGTAGATACACAACAATTCAAAACTGGTCGAACAATGTTTACAACTTAGTAACTAAGCGAGCCACTGCTGCTCGAGGTGCCACTATGGAATGGGTTGATGGAAACATTGGAAGCAAAGTAACTATGAAATATCCTGCTGTTTGGTTAATGGGTGAGCATGCCAAAGGTGAAACTCTTTCAGTTGCAATGGCTGGACCAGGTCAGCATCAAGATGCAGGAGCAAAGATGGTTCACTGCGCACCGAATACCTCAAGTAGTATCGTTTCTAAATCGGTAGCTCGTGGCGGAGGTCGATCAAGCTATCGCGGCTTAGTGGAGATTCAAGAAGGTGCTCATGGGAGCAAGTCAACAGTACGTTGTGACGCGTTGTTAGTAGATGATATTTCTCGCTCTGACACTTATCCATTTGTTGATGTTCGTGAAGATGATGTAACTATGGGTCACGAGGCAACTGTTTCTAAAGTATCTGACGATCAGCTCTTCTACTTAATGTCTAGAGGTTTAGACGAGGCTGAAGCTATGGCAATGATTGTCCGTGGATTTATCGAGCCAATTGCGCGCGAACTTCCTATGGAGTACGCAATCGAACTTAATCGTTTAATTGAGTTACAGATGGAAGGATCTGTTGGATGACAACTGTTACTGAAAAAGAAATTGGATACAAACTCGTAGATGCTCGACCGCCTCTGACTATTTCGACAAATCCAGCAGATTTTCCGCCATTTGATCCAACAGAAGACACCTGGCGTTACTTGCCGAAGAAGAAATTTAATGCTTTCATTTCACATGCGCCTGCGTCTGGCAACTCAGCACTGACTATGAATGGAAAATTACTCAAAAGTAAAATTTCGAATAGTAGCAGCGATTCTCTCAGAACTAGAGATCTCGCGTCGGCAAGAGCAATACATGACGGGCACGATCAATATGAAATTGTTGTCGACAAAGCTTCTACAGAGAATGGCTTAATTGAATTGGATCTAAATTCAGATCTACCAAGCAACGTCTTGATTCATATTGTGGTGAAGCGAGAAGTTACAGCCCAATTAATCATTCGAGATCGCAACAAATCTGACTCTGCTCTAAATATTTCGTTAACGCTCGAGAATGCTGCAAATGTTGACTGCGTGCTATTCACTCAACCTGAAGCAATTGGAGCTCATTACGGCCACGTATCTGTCAATGTTGGTCGAGATGCCAAGTTGAATATGGGTGTTATATCGCTTGGTGGCGATATTGTGCGCCGAACCTTTGATTCCAAGTTCGCTGATGTATCTGGTGAACTTGATCTACTAGGGTGCACTTTTAGCTCAAAAGGTCAGTATGTTGAGCATCGGACAGTTGTGGATCACAATGAACCACACTGTAAGTCCTTTGTTGATTTTCGATCAGCAGTTTCAGGAGATGGAACCAGGTCTGTATGGATAGGCGACACGATCATCCGAAAGAATGCAGTTGGTTCTAATACTTATGAGACAAATCGCAATTTAGTTCTAACGCCTGGAGCTCGGGCTGATTCGGTTCCTAATCTGGAAATCGACACTGGTGAAGTAGTAGGAGCTGGTCATGCTTCGGCAACTGGGCGCTTAGATGCCGAGCAAATGTTCTATTTAACAAGTCGGGGTATTGCACCATTGGACGCTATGAAATTGATCGTTACCGGATTTTTTGCAAATATTGTTGAACGCATGAATTTGCCTTCCATAGTTGAAGATGTGGTAAGTGCGGTTGCCAATAAATTGGAAATCTCGGTGGTTAAATGAGTTGGCATGTAGTTAGTGAACTAGATCATCTGGAGTTAAACACCCCTTTGCAGTTTGATCTAGATGGCGATCAGGTACTCGTTGTCCGAACGGCAAATGGGGTTTTTGCGGTAAGCGACGTTTGTTCTCATGCAGAAGTCTCCTTGAGTGAAGGTACTGTTACAGACCAAACTATCGAATGTTGGTTGCATGGAGCGAAGTTTGATTTGGATTCAGGCGAGGCTGTATGTTTGCCGGCCACTCGTCCAATCGAAACTTATGCAGTAAGAATTAATGAAGATTCAGTTCATCCAGTTGTTGAAATTTCCATCAAAAATCAGGAGCAAGAATGAGTACGCTATCAATCAAGGATCTACATGTATCAGTGCGCACAGAAACCGAGTTTAAGCCAATTCTCCGGGGCGTTAGCTTGGATATCAACAGTGGGGAGTGTCATGCGATCATGGGTCCAAATGGTTCGGGTAAATCAACTTTGGCGATGGCCATCATGGGGCACCCAAAATACGAAATTTCCGAAGGTTCCATTCATTTAGACGGTACAGATTTAGTTGACTTGTCTGTAGATGAACGAGCACGAGCTGGTTTGTTTCTAGGAATGCAACATCCAGTCGAAGTGCAAGGGGTAAGTGTTTCAAATTTCTTAAGAACGGCGAAAACAGCCATTTCAGGCGAAGCCCCCAACTTAAGAAAATGGATCGGAGAACTTAAGTCGAATATGGAGAATCTAGAGATTGATCCAAGGTTCGCCACTAGAGATGTGAACTCTGGTTTTTCCGGCGGAGAAAAGAAGCGCTTTGAAATCCTTTCGATGGAAGTTCTAGAACCAGCATTTGGCATATTGGATGAAATTGATAGCGGATTAGATATTGACGCTTTGAAAGCTGTGTCAGAAGGTATTAATCGCACGAAATCTGAGACAAAGACAGGTATCTTGCTTATCACTCATTACACGCGAATCCTTAAGTATGTAGTGCCTGACAAAGTTCACGTATTTGTTGATGGGCGAATAGCCGAAACAGGTGGACCTGAACTTGGTGACCAGTTAGAGGCTGAAGGCTACGAGCGTTACCAGAGAATTGCAACTCTTTGATTGAAACATTCAATGTAGATACCATCCGGGCTGACTTTCCTATATTAGAGAAATTAGTCCGCGGTGAAGTTCCGCTTACCTATCTGGATTCGGCAGCAACTAGTCAGAAGCCTAATGCAGTTATTAACGCTGTTAGTGATTTTTATCGATTTGAAAATGGAACGATACACAGAAGCGGTCACGAATTAGGCGAGCTGGCTTCCCAGGCCTACGAGGTGGCACGTGGAAAGATGGCTTCATTCGTGGGAATTTCTGCGGGTAATTTGATCTTTACTAAGAATGCAACTGAGAGTTTAAATACTATTGCTTACGCTTTTTTGAATGCAAGCTTGCTTAAATTCGCTGGAGATCATAAATACACTAAATATTCGTTAAGTCCAGGAGATGAAATCCTACTTACTCAAATGGAACACCATGCAAATCTAGTACCATGGCAGAACTTGGCTAAATCAACAGGTGCTGTATTAAAGTTTTTGGAAGTAACCGAAGATGGACGTTTAGTTCTGGATCCTCAGAAATTCTCCGTGAAAACGAAAATTGTATCCATAACACATCAATCAAATGTGCTTGGAACGGTGCTGCCCATTGTTGAAATAGTTGAGCTAGCCAAAAAGAGTGGCGCTGTTGTTGTTTTGGATGCTTGTCAAAGCGTTCCACACATGCCAGTGGATTTCGAAAAGCTAGGAGTGTCTGCAGCTGCTTGGTCTGGACACAAAATGGTGGGACCAACTGGAGTCGGATGTTTGTATTTAAATGATGATTTGTTAGAGGAACTTCCGCCCTTCTTAATGGGTGGAAATATGATTGAAACTGTCCAGTTTGAATCTAGCACGTTCAAATCAGGATCCTACAAATTTGAAGCCGGGACGATGAATGTTGCCCAAGCTGTTGGCCTTGGCGCAGCAGCTGACTATTTAAAAAAATTAGGAATGGACAATGTTCATAAATATGAACAGTCTTTAACATCAAAAGCATTGTTTGGATTACTAGAAGTGCCTGGCATAACTGTATTGGGTCCAAAAGATATGAAAGATCGAGGAGGGGTTGTTTCCTTTGTTGTTGACCAAGTTCATCCTCACGATGTTTCACAGTATCTCGATTCAAAAGGGATAGCCATCAGGGCTGGCCACCATTGTGCTTGGCCTTTACATCGCCTTCTTGGTGCTCAAGCCAGTTCTCGAGCTTCGTTCTATTTGTACAACACCAGATTAGAAGTGGATTATTTCTTAGAGGCTGTAGCAGAAATACGCCAATATTTCAAGGTAGCTTGATGCAATTAGATTCGTTGTACCAAGAGATAATCCTGGATCACTACAAAAATCCTCACGGTGTTGGGTTACACGCGCCTTTCGACGGGGAAGCTTTTCACGTGAATACATCATGCGGGGATGAAGTTACGGTTAGAGTCAGCCTAGTGGATCAAGTTGTTACCAACATGACTCATGATGGAGTTGGTTGCTCAATTTCACGCGCTAGCGCCTCAGTACTTCATGATTTAGTTTTTAAGGAGAATCTAGAGAAATTTAGTTTAGCTTTAGATAATTTTGTCGAATTAATGCATAGCAAAGGTAAAACAGCACCTGATGAGAATATTTTGGGCGATGCTGCTGCATTTGTTGGAGTATCTCAATATCCTGCTAGAGTTAAGTGTGCGCTTTTGCCATGGATGGCTTTAAAAGATGCAATCGAAGGAGCTAGAAGATGAGTTCAGTGGATGTTTCAGAGGTTATGGAAGCGCTGCATGATGTTATTGATCCCGAACTAGGAATTAATGTTGTTGATTTAGGTTTGGTTTATGGAGTACATCTTGATGATGCTGGAATTGCCACATTAGATATGACTTTAACTTCAGCGGCTTGTCCGTTACAGGACGTAATTATGGATCAGACCAGTGCTGCATTGAATGGTTTAGTAAATGATTTTAAAATTAATTGGGTCTGGATGCCCCCTTGGGGTCCTGACAAGATCACAGATGATGGTAAAGAAATGTTGCGTGCATTGGGATTCAACGTTTAATTCTCTCGTCATAGTTTAAGTAGGCCGCACCTATCAGAGCGATCAATCCAAAAATGACCCATTGATAAGCATAAAATAGATGGGGACCATTACCTAATCTTGGTAGTGGTACCGTCCAAATCTGTGATTCAAGAATCCATGTATCCATCGTTGTTAGGTGAATAAAATATTTCTGATCGTTATCCACAACATTCTTGGACAGATTCGCTTCTTGGCCAAGAGGTAGGTCCGAGGCATCTGATTGAGATTCGAATTCTCGCAAGTTTCCTTCAATAGTTATTCGCTTTGATGCTTTTGCTGGATTAGTAACCACAGATGTTGCAGATCTATCAGCAGGTATCCAGCCCTGGAGTACTGCGAACCGGCCACCAAAATCTGCTTGAAATTGGGCTACCACCCAAAAACCATTTCTACCATCGTATGGTCGCTTCCTAATTAGCGACGATTCGTCAGTAAATCTTCCAGATATTCTCACTGGCTGAAAGATTGACTCATTAAGGAGATTTTCTTTTAAGTTTGCTACCGGCAGCGCATACGCTCTATCCATCTCAGAACTTTTCAGATCCCTTACAACATGCCGATCATATTGCCAATTTGCAGCAACAAGACAAAGGCAAAAGATGATGATAGCTGTGCACCATAGAAGCAAGATTCTTAACTTTGACATTAGTACTAGCGTACTAGTTCTATTATTTAATCAACGCTAATTGATTTATTGTGAGGTTTTACGGGACTTCGAAACGCAGTTCTATCCCACTCACGTCCGGCATTTGCAATGAACACAGCTACATACGGGAGCAGGATTGCCCCAGCGATTAATACCCATCTCAAAGATCCTGTGGCTAAAATAGCACCAACGAAACACATTGTTCGAATACTCATGCCAATCATGTAGCGATTCCTTCGATTCTTCTGTTCGATAGAAATCCCTCGCTGTGCAGAGGTTATGTTGTAGGCAGGGGCCTTTGAGCGCGACATGATGCCTTAAAAATAGGGGGTAAACGCGTATTCCGCACCTCAGATATGCCAGGAGTACAGGTTTGGGCGGTAATCTGCAGCCGTGAATCAAGAAAGTCGAGTAGTTCTCATTACTGGTGGAAACCGAGGGATTGGCTTAGCCATGTCTAGAGCCTTTCAGCAGGAGGGCTATCAAGTTTTCATTACATCGAGATCAGGAGAGCCCGTACCTGGGTGCATCGTGATCCAAGCAGACCTAAACGAAGCTGATCGTGCAGCACAGGTAATAGATCAAGTTGAAAACATGGCAGGACGAATTGATGTCCTAGTAGCCAATGCTGGCATATCGAAAGAGATTCTATTGGTACGTTATTCCGACGAAGAAATTTTGGATGTTATTAACACCAACTTAGTTGCCAATATTAAGTTAGCAAGGCGCACTGCGAAATCGATGATGAAAGCTAGATCAGGATCGATTATTTTTATGGGATCTGTTCTTGGTATGACTGGTGCACCTGGAAGTACCGTTTACGCTGCATCAAAAGCCGCACTGATCGGATTGAGCAGAAGTTTGGCTAGAGAAATTGGTAGTAGGGGAATCACCGTCAATGTGCTGGCCCCAGGATACGTTCAAACGGAGATGACCGATTCTCTGCCTGAAGTATTTAAAGATAAAGTTATTGCAGATACCGCATTAGGTCGGATTGCAACACCATCTGATATTGCTGGTGTTGCAGTTTTCTTAGCATCTGCAGAAGCAAGATTTATCACTGGAGCAGTTATCCCTGTTGACGGCGGATTAGGAATGGGTCATTAATGTTACTCTTGCAGGATAAAAACTTATTAATAACTGGAGTTCTAAGTGATCAATCAATAGCTTTTCATGTGGCGCGTTTGGCACAAGAACAAGGTGCAAATATTGTGCTAACTTCTTTTGGGCGAGCAAAATCCTTGACCGAAAGAGCGGTTAAAAGACTCCCGCGGGAAATTCCAGTTCTTGAATTAGACGTTTCAAATCAGGAGGATTTAAATAACCTCAGTTCTAATGTTTCTAAACACTTACCGTATTTGGATGGGGTATTACACTCAATTGGTTTTGCACCGCAAACAGTAATAGGCGGAAACTTTTTAACTGGTGAATGGCCTGATGTTGCAACTGCCCTACATGTTTCTGCCTTTTCGCTTAAATCATTGACCGTAGCAGTTCTGGATAATCTGCGGGATGGATCTTCGATCGTAGGTTTAGATTTCGATGCATCTAGAGCCTGGCCAGTTTATGACTGGATGGGTGTTTCTAAAGCTGCTTTGGAAGCCACCAGCCGCTATTTGGCTCGCGACCTTGGCTCCCGCGGGATACGTTGTAATTTAGTAGCTGCAGGTCCTATTCGAACTATGGCTGCAAAAAGCATCCCAGGCTTTCAAGTTTTTGAAGATGCTTGGGTTGAACGAGCCCCACTACGCTGGGATGTTAACGATCCGGTTCCTGCGGCGAAAGCTTGCATTTTATTCTTCAGTGACTGGCTACCAAAAACAACCGGAGAGATTTTGCATGTAGATGGTGGGTTTCACGTAGCAGGTTAATTTTCAATCCCCATGGCCAATAAAACGTTATCTAAAAATGCACCGTGAATATGGATTTGAGCAACTTCAAGAACTTTTGGCTTAGCATTAAATCCTATACTTAATCCAGAAATCTTCATCATTTCAATATCATTAGCTCCATCTCCAACAGCCACCGTATCCGCAAGAGGTATATCAAGTTCATGGGCAATACTGGTAAGTGCCCGAGCTTTGCCGGCTGAATCAATAATTTGTCCGAGGACATTTCCAGTTAAAATGCCATTCTTGATTTCGAATGTGTTGGCATAAATATGATTAATTCCTAATGGCTCTGCAATCTGTGTAATAATTTCTTTGAATCCACCGCTTACTAACGCAATCTGATGTCCTAAATGCTGCAACTTTTGGATTAGATTTAAGCATCCTAAACTTAATTCAATTCTACTAACAACTGTCGAAATAGCGGTTGAATCCATTCCAGACAAAAGAGATACCCGCGCACGTAGAGACGAACTGAAATCCATATTTCCATTCATTGCCGCATTTGTTAATGCAGCCACTTCCTTACCTACCCCATGAATCTCAGCTAATAGATCTATCACCTCGTTTTTAATGAATGTTGAATCAACATCAAACACCACCAAACGCGATAGGCCAGATCTTGAATTGAGTTTAAGAACTTGGTCTATCTGAGCTGGATTTAATGCATTAAATTCAGCGGGTTTAGAGCCATCTATTTCGAGAATCATGTAAACCAGTTTACAGCTTAGAACTATTTAGAACCTGCTCAGCGAGTGCTGATTGACAAATTTCGATAATTGTTTGTCGGCAAAGCCGTTGAATTCCTAAGAAATTGATCTCGAACATTCGTATTCGAGTCAAACCAATCTCGGAACATTGATCTCGTAGTTGATCCAGTACATGAAGGAAATCATTTATCTGGAGAAAGGTGTTGGTTGTTTCGTCAGATAGATATCCTGGCAAGATAAGCTGTCTTGATAACTTAGGTACCCGAAAAGTGTTTATCTCGAGGGATGCTGAAGAAAGCACTTCTTGTATCTCATCTAGTTTCTCCGTATATGTTTTTAGGATCATCTTAAGTGAATTAAATCCAATAGTTTTATCGGAAATATCTATTTTGATCTGCACGGATCCTTGGGAATAGTCTAAGTCAATCACTTGGCAAGAAATTGGATTGCTTAGACGCGCCACTGCTGCTTCAGGATAGATGTAAAGTGGATATAGAGGTGCACTTAATGAAATCTCAGAGAAGATCTCCACCCAGGTTGGGTTCGCATGTAGTGCAATTTCGCGAGAACACCAATTGGTTACCACGCCTGCATGCCAAAAAAGCCCGTGGCAAATGTCTTGGATCACAGACGCAGAATAAATGAGTTCGTTATTAATCGAAGTTTCATCTAGGCTATCTGCGTGTCTGTAATAGCAAAGTTAACCGACGTCTCTGTTAAGCGTGGGACCACTTCGATATTACGAGATTTGAATTGGCAAATCCGCGCTAATGAACGCTGGGCAGTTTTAGGTCCTAACGGAGCTGGAAAAACCACTTTGTTACACCTGCTTTCTGGGTACATCTTTCCAGCAAGTGGAAGTGTTGAGGTCCTTGATGAACTATTTGGGAGCTCAGATATCACTGAATTGCGGGCACGAATTGGGTTGGCCACCCCGAATATGTTAAATCGAATTGGATTGGATGAAACGGTTCACGACGCCGTAATTAGTGCAGTTCATGGGGTGACCGGAATTGGCTTCGAACCTTATTTAGGTGTAGATGAAACAAGAGCAGGCAAACTGATGGCGGAATGGCACCTTCTGCAGTTGTCGGATAAGCGAATATCGGAAATCTCCGATGGAGAACGAAAGCGGTTGCTCATTGCAAGAGCGCTTATGCCAAATCCTGAGTTACTACTTCTAGACGAGCCAACCGCCGCATTGGATTTAGGGTCACGGGAACACTTACTTCAGATTTTACAAAGACTCTGCTTGGAACCTAACTCACCTTCGATGGTAATCGTTACGCACCATGTCGAAGAAATACCCTCAGGTATCACTCATGTCTTGTTGATGCGAGATGGTAAGAGTATTGCCAGCGGCCCTATTGATCAGGTTATTTCCTCAGTAACCTTAAGTGCTACCTACGGGGTGCCAGTAAACGTTCATCAAAATGATGGTAGATGGTTCGCCGTGGCTCGGGTTAAATAATTAAGGTTTGGATGCCATTTAGGCAAAATAGGGTAGATTTACCCAGTAATCATTACGGAGGTTGTAAATGTCTAATCCAGCGATAGATCGAGTAATTGGCGAATATGCCATGCAGTCACAAGGGGCCCCTTTAAGTACTAAACCGGTCACCTTGGATCTAGTTGTGCAGCGAACGGTGATTTCGGGGATGGTTTTAGGTATCGGTGTTGCGTCAGGTTGGTTTATGGGTGTCAGTTGGGGCGCTGGAATGGCGATTCTATTTGCTTTAACTGGTATGGGTCTAGCTTTCGCGAATATCTTTATGAAACCAATACGTCCGATATTGGTTCTTGCCTACGCTTTGGTTCAAGGATTATTTGTAGGCGTACTATCAAACAGCTTGAATAGTATGTATCCAGGAATTGCACAGCAGGCCTTACTTGGCGCAAGCGTGGCTTTTGGAACCATGTTGGTTTTGTATTCAATGAGAATCGTTCGTGGTGGCGCAAAATTTATGCGCATCTTGTTTATATCAACTATTTCTTATGGAGTTTTTGCTCTTATTTCCTTTATCTCATCATTTTTTGGGGTAGGGGATGGCTGGGGTCTTTACGGAGGTTCTTTTGGTCTCTTATTCGCCGGTATTGGAGTGGTTTTGGCCACTATTTCTTTCATTGCAGATTTCAGTGCGATAGAAGATGCAGTAACTCTTGGGGTAGATGAAAGAGAATCTTGGAGACTAGCTTTCGGGTTGATGGTTACATTTATCTGGCTTTATGTTGAATTGTTGCGCTTGCTAGCAATACTTAACCGACGCTAGGAAGTTCTGGTGACTTCTGAGGTAGAGGCGAGATCTGGATGGCTCTCTGCGGATCAAATTCGAGATGCTCGAGCTCAACTTCCGATACTTTATGTAGAAGCACTTCCAGTTCGATGTGACTCTGTTGGAAGTATTGTTTCGGTCGGCCTATTGCTCAGGGCTATGCCTGATGGATCTATTTCAAGATCATTGGTGACTGGACGAGTTATGTATGGTGAATTGGTGAGAGATGCACTTCTTCGCCACCTAGAGAAAGATTTGGGAAACATGGCCATGCCACAAATCCCGTTGAGTATGACGCCGGTGTCAGTGTCAGAATACTTTCCCAATCCAGAAGTTTCTGGTCTACACGATCCAAGACAACATGCCGTTGCACTAAGTTACATCGTTCCAGTGTCTGGAGATTGTGCGCCATCTCAGGCGTCGTTAGATTTAGCCTGGCTCACACCAAGTGAAGCCAGTTCACCAGAAATGGCTTCTGAAATGACCGGTGGCCAACATAAAGTCTTGTTGACTTTGCTTGCTTCGGTTGGTGCCTTGTGACTAAAAGCACCTTGATTCCTAAAGAAGGAATTTCTATAACAAGAGGATTTAGTTGGTTACTGGTAGTGGCTGGTTTTTTTGGATTTATTGCTTCGGCTGATTTATCGATAGAAAAAATCAGATTACTAGAAGACCCAACGTATCAACTCAGTTGCAACATAAACGCTGTCCTTGCTTGTGGGTCCGTTGTTACCACTGATCAGGCATCCGTTTTTGGTTTTGCAAATAGTTTGATTGGTATGGCAGCTTTTCCCGTTCTCTTCGCAATAGGTTTAATTGGATTGGTAAATTACTCAATCCCTAAGTACTTTCTAATTGGTGTGGCTATTGGATCTGGTTTGGCAAATATCTTTATTCAGTGGTTGGTTTATCAGAGTTTGTACGTCATTGAGGCTTTATGTCCTTGGTGCATGGTTGTTTGGGTAGTATCCATACCGGTTAGTTTTTTTGCAATTAGTGAACTGAACAAAGATTCGATGAACCTTAAAGTTTTCGCCCGAATAGCAACAACCGGTTGGTTCTTTATCATTTCAGCCTTAATTGTTGCCAAGTTCTACATCTGATGGTGTCCGAAAGGGGACTTGAACCCCTACCCCTTATTCAGGGACTAGCACCTCAAGCTAGCGCGTCTGCCGTTCCGCCACCCGGACCAATGGGTTGAACCCTAACAATGGACACTAACTCACTTAGCAGACGGGCGTTCGGCAGAATAGGCCAATGGAAAAGAAGATGACCAAATCCTTACTTGAGCAAGAGGTTGTTTCAATAACTCAGCAGCTTATTCAAATCGATACCACCAATTATGGCGACGGAACCGGCCCGGGTGAAGCCCTCTGTGCCGAATACATTTCCTCTATTCTTAAAGAAGTAGGAATTGACTCCCGCATTTATGAAGCCGGAAAAAACCGACATAACGTAATTGCTCGCATAGAAGGTAAGGACTCCAGTAGGGGAGCATTGGTTATCGATGGTCACATGGATGTAGTTCCAGCTGTGGGAGATTGGCAACACCCAGCTTTCTCTGGAGCCTTAGTTGACGATGTTGTTTGGGGCCGCGGAGCTGTTGATATGAAAAGTGCACTCGGCATTACTTTGGCAACTGTCAGAAATTGGCAGCGGGAGAAATACCAACCGAATCGTGATGTTGTATTAGTTTTTACTGCTGATGAAGAAGCTGGGAGTAATTTTGGTTCTCATTGGTTAGTAGATAATGCCCCAACTGAATTTCAAGGTGTGACAGAAGCAGTTGGTGAAGTTGGGGGTTTCTCTTACACGTTAAAAGATGATCTGAGGCTTTATCTCATTGAAGCTGCTCAAAAAGGAATCGCTTGGCTAGAAATTCATGCAAAAGGCAGAGCCGGACATGGATCCATGATAAGCAATGACAATGCTGTTACAGAATTGTCAGCTGCAATGGCTCGAATAGGAAATCACACTTGGCCCATTCGGTTAACTGACACAGTCAGGGTGTTACTTCAAGAAGTTTCCGAGATAACTGGAATTCCTCTGGATGAACAGAATCCAGATGCTGTTATTGCTCAATTAGGCAATCTCGCAAAGATGGTTGGAGCTACTGTCAGACATACAGCGAATCCAACAATGTTAAAGGCTGGCTACAAAACAAATGTAATACCAGAAACAGCAATGGGAGTTGTGGACGGTAGGTTCTTGCCTGGGTATCGAGATGAATTTCTAGCAGAAATGTCAAGGCTAGTAGGACCTAACCTAGAGATCAGACCACAACAGATTGAAAACGGCTTAGAAACCTCTTTCGATGGCGACCTTGTTGAAGCTATGAAAACGAGTTTAATTGAGCATGATCCTTGTGCTCGTATCGTGCCTTACACCTTGAGTGGCGGGACTGACGCAAAAGCCCTGGATAGGTTAAACATTCGTTGTTTTGGATTTGCGCCTTTGAAACTACCTCCGTCTTTGGATTTCAGCGCCCTTTTCCACGGTGTTGATGAGCGAGTGCCAGTGGAGTCCCTTGAATTTGGTGCAAAAGTATTTGATTCATTCTTGAAAAGGGCCTAATGGGCAACGAGTGGTTGCAGGCCATTTTTCTTGGAATTATCCAAGGATTGACAGAGTATTTGCCAGTTTCCTCATCCGGCCATGTTCGAATTACCGCTGCATTCCTAGGGATGAATGATCCTGGCGCTGCGTTCACAGCTGTGACACAGCTAGGGACAGCATTAGCCGTTGGAATCTATTTTCGATCTGACTTGCTTTCCATGTCTACAGCCACTTTAAAGCGGATACGGAAATCTGATCTCAGCGAGAATGAAATCCAAAACTTCAAATTGGTCAAAATGGTTTTGCTAGCAACTGTACCAATATCCATAATAGGTTTAATCTTTAGTGATTTTATCGAAACAGATGCAAGAGATTTAAGGTTGGTAGCTTTTACATTGATCTTTTTTGGACTCATATTGTGGTTAGTTGATAAGTATTCTTTAGCCAACAAGAGTGAACAAGAGTTTAAATTAAGTCATGCGCTTATGGTTGGGTTCGCCCAAACTTTGGCCTTAATCCCTGGTGTTTCACGATCCGGTGCAACAATATCGATGGCTCGATTTTTGGGTTTTGATCGAGTAGTTGCAGCACGCCTTTCTTTTCTCCTCAGTATGCCTGCAATTTACTTGTCTGCATTTTATGAGATGCGACTTATTGGTGAAAATTCTCAGTTCGGATGGGAAAGCACTATTTTGGCAACTGCTATGGCCTTCATGGTTGGCTACATAACAATCGCGTTCTTGTTAAGATTTTTGATACGACATACCTTTGGTGTGTTTGCCGCATACCGAGTTATCCTAGGATTGGGCGTCTTGGCTGGTATATATTTCTTTGATGTTTCATATTTGAATTAGGGGACGTATTTGAAAACTATTTATCTAGTGCGCCACGCTCAATCAAGTGCTAACCAAAAAGGGATTCTTGCAGGACAATTGCCAGGTTATGAACTCTCGGAGGACGGTAAATTACAGGCTGAGGAACTGCGATTGTTCTTCGCCGATAAGAAGATTGATCATGCAATATCATCTCCATTGATTCGGTGTAAGCAAACAGCCCAAATCGCAGTACGTGGCAAGAATGTTAGATTACGTACTTCGAAAGATTTTATAGAAGCTAACTATGGTGATTGGTCTGGCAAAAAGATTTCAACATTAGTGCGAAAGCCGCTTTGGAAAGACATTCAGAACAATCCTTCTACCGTGATATTTCCTAATGGAGAAAGTATGATGTCAGTGTTCAGTCGGGCAAATCTTGGACTTTTGAATGTTGTTAAATCTATGAAACCCAAATCTAGCGTCATCATCTTCAGTCATGCAGACATCATCAAGGGTTTACTTACGAATTCAATGGGTGCGTCCTTAGATTGTTTTCAGCGAGTAAGCATTGATCCCGCATCAATCTCAACTATTGCATTTCAAAATAATCGGCCAACAATTATATCTACTAATATTCGAGTGAGTCCGGTGTCG
>SXGQ01546511.1_pt1 | contig 32366 bp, 24 predicted proteins | sample 3178371 | NCBI WGS metagenome assembly SXGQ01 (sample SAMN11356859, study PRJNA531348) | freshwater metagenome | isolation source: freshwater sample F1-20 | place: China: Fuxian Lake, Yuxi | collected 2017-12-25
CTGGGCCTGCGACTGCCCAAAGGATCCCGTGTGATCCCCAATGTAGTGCCGAAAAACGGCGCCTAAATCACGCAAGTCGCTGATTACCAATAAAAGTGTTCCGCGAACTGACGAACTTGGGCTAGCACGGTCCCCGGGGGCGATCCCGCCGATGCCTTCGCTTCGTCTCCGCCTTCTGACCGCCTGGTGCTTCGCCGGCGCCCTGTCATGCCAAGCCTTCGCCGCTGGCTCCGGAGTGATCGCCGGCAGCGTCAGCAACGCCGCCACGCGCAACCTGCTGCCGGGCGCCCGGGTCGAGATTCCCGCGTTGGCCCTCGCCGCGCTGGCCGACGACACCGGCCGCTACGCGCTGGGCGGCGTGCCCGCCGGGAGCCACGAGATGCTTGTGACCTACATCGGCCTCGACGCGGTGCGCCGGACGGTTGCTGTCGGGGACGGCGGGCGGTCGAGCCAGGACTTCGAGCTCACCACCGCGATCTACCGGATGGACCAGTTCAAGGTGGTCGGTGAACGCGAGGGCGACGCCGCGGCGATCACCGCGCAGCGCAACGCGGATAACGTGCGTAACGTGGTCGCCGCCGATTCCTTCGGCAACCTGCCCAACCTCAACGCGGCCGAGGTCGCGATCCGTCTTCCAGGCATCGCCGGTAATCCCGACGATGGCGGCACCTACACCGGCTTCACGATCCGCGGCATGGGGCCGGGACTGAATTCCGTCACGCTCGACGGCGGACCGCTGACCGGCCAGGGCGGCATGGCCCGCAACACCATGCTGAACAACTTCAGCGGCACGATGCTGGAGCAGATCGAGCTCATCAAGGGGCACACGCCCGACAAGGGCGCTGATTCCCTCGGCGGCACGCTCAACCTCCGGAGCCGCTCCCCGTTGAGCCTGCGCGAGCCGAGGCGCACGACCTACAGCCTCAACCTGCGCACCGCTGCGTCCTTCACCGAGCAGATCCCGGCCCGCGAGGAACGTCGCGTGCATCCTGTTTTCAACGTCGCCCACCAGCAGGTTTTCGATGTGCCCGGCGGCGAGCGGAACCTGGGCGTGTCGCTCAACCTTTTCTACAGCGAGAACGTCGTCGCGTACTTTTCCTCCGTGCGCGATTTCGAGAACACGACGCGCGAGCCCGCGTACCTGTGGGACTACCGCACCACCGACTTCTACGCGAACCGCAAACAGTGGAGCCTGAGCCTCAAGGCCGAGCACCGCCTCTCGGCCGCCACCCGGATCCGGCTCAACGCGATCTACAACGACACCAACGTCTCCGACCGTCGCACGCACGAGCTCCGCGCCTACACCAGCCAGACCGTCGGCGCGACGGGCACCGCCGGTATCCTGCCGGGGTACACGAACCGGATCACGGAGGTCCGTCCGGTCGCCGGCTCGAACGTGGAGATCACCGCCGGCATGGTCACCACCTGGAATCGCCTGCGGCACATCGACGCCGGGGCGGAGCACACCTTCGGGCGCTGGCACCTCGACTGGGGCGCACGGTACAGCCAGACCCGCATCAACTCCGGCAACGGTGGCGAGGCGGCCACGCTCACCCATCGGCTGGCCGCAGTGGGTTGGATTCTCGACCGTACCGCGTCCGACCTTTACCCGCGGCTGATCCAGACCGCAGGACCGGATTTAACCAACCCCGCCAACTACCGCCCGGCCCCGGCGGGTCTCGTGAATGCGAACACCGGCAACAACATCGGGGTGGGGGAGGCTTTCGGTGACGCCCGCCTGACGCTACCGACCGCGCAGCCACTTTCACTCAAGGCCGGATTCAAGCTGCGGGAAACGCGCGCGGACGATGAAAGCGCGGCCCGGCGATGGAATTACGTCGGCGCTGCGGGCCTGCCGGCGGATCCATCGATTCGCACGCTGGCCGAGCACAAGTCCGGCCTGCGTCTGCCGCGATGGGAGGCCGCCGCCTTCATCCGGGCCCGCTCCCCGGTCGACGCCGCCGCGTGGCGGGAGGATCTCTATTACCGCGAGCAGGTGCGTTTCACCGGGACTCGCGGGGCCAACGAGCGCGTCTCCGCCGCTTATGCGATGGCGCAGGGTCGTGCGCTCGGCACTGGTTTTCTCGGCGGAATGCGGCTCGAGCGCACCGACACCGCGGGTTGGGGCTGGGTCCGCGCGCGCGTCGTCAGCACCGCTGCCCAGCAGGGCGCGGATCCGTTGGGCTCGGCGCAACGCGACTATGCCGGCACCCGGCGTGAATTGGAGGGTGGCTACACCAAGGCCTTCCCGAGCATGCACCTCACCCGCGATCTCACTCCCAATCTCAAGGCGCGTCTCAGCTGGTCCACCAGCTTTGGCCGCCCCGCGATGACCAACTTGCTGCCGAACGAGAGCGTCAACGAGACCAACCAAACCGTCACCACGAACAATCCCAGCCTGCTGCCCCAGACCGCCCGCAACTGGGACGCCTCGCTCGACTACTATTTCGAGCCGGTGGGCAACCTGTCCGTGGGCTGGTTCCACAAGGAGATCCGCGATTACATCGTATCGGGCATCATCGCGGGCACCATCGGCTCGGGTTCGGACAACGGTTACAACGGTGAATACTCCGGTTTCACGCGGCTGTCCTCCGCCAACGCGGGGAGCGCCATCGTGCAGGGCTGGGAACTTGGCTACCGGAAGCAGTTGACGTTTTTGCCCGGGATCCTGCGCGGCCTCGCGTTTTCGGGCAATTACACGGTGCTCGACACGCACGGTGACTTTGGTGGCCGCACCCAACTCTCCTCCGGGCAGGTGGCCGGCTTCATCCCCCGCACCGGTAACGTCAGCCTCTCTTGGCGTCATCGCGCCTTCAGCGTGCGCTATCTGCTGAACTACACCGGCGCCCACCTGCAGACCTATTCCCCGGCGAGCCTCGGTCGTAATCTCTACCGCTTCAGTCGCACGATCCAGAATCTCGGCTTTGCCTACCAGCTGCGCCCGGCGCTCAGCCTCACCTGCGACATCGATAACCTCGCCAACGAACCGCAGCGTCGTTACCGTGGTATTCCAGACCAGCTTCAGGCCCACAACCTCACCGGAACAACCGTCACGTTGGGCGTCAGTGGACGCTTCTGAATTTCCTCCCCACCATGCTAAACCTGTCTGTCAACCCCCTGCGCGGCCTCCGGTCGCGCCTCGTCCTCGTGGCCGCCGTGCTCGGGCTGGTGATCTCCGCCGCTTCCGGTGCCGAGCCCGGCGTCATCACGGGCACCGTCAGCAACGCCGCCACCCGTAATCTTCTCCCGGGCGCGCGGGTCGAGATCCCCGCGCTCGCGCGGAGCGCCCTCACCGACGACACGGGTCGTTACGTGCTCGGCGGCGTCCCGGCCGGCAATCACGAGGTGCTCGTCTCCTACATCGGCCTCGATCCCGTGCGGCGGCAGGTGGCGGTCGCCGCCGGCCAGCGCGTCGCGCAGGACTTCGACCTCACCACCGGCATCTACAAGATGGACCAGTTCAAGGTTGTCGGTGAGCGCGAGGGCGACGCGGCCGCCATCACCGCGTACCGCAATTCCGAGAACCTGAAGAACATCGCCGCCACCGACTCCTTCGGCAACCTACCGAACCTCAACGCGGGCGAGGTGGCGATCCGCCTGCCCGGGATCTACGGCGAGCTCGATGCCGGCGGCAACCTGGCCGGCTTCACGGTGCGCGGCATGACCTCGGGGTTGAACAGCGTCACCATGGACGGCGGCCTGATGACCGGGCAGGGCGGCATGGGCCGCTCCATCTTCGTCAACAACATCACCGGCGCGATGTTCGAGCAGGTGGAGCTGATCAAGGGCCACACGCCCGACAAGGGCGCCGACTCCCTCGGCGGCACGATCAACTTCAAGAGCCGCTCGCCGCTCTCGATGCGCGAGAAGCGGCGCGTGACCTACACGGTGAGCGGTCGCATCGCGCCTTCGTTCACGCAGCAGATCCCGAGCCGAGAGGATCGCCGCCTCCATGGGCTCGCCACGCTGGGCTACCAGGAGGTCTTCGACATGTTCGGCGGCAGCCGGAACCTCGGCGTTTCGCTCACCCTCTTCAACAGCGAGACCGCGATCGGCTCCTTTTTTACGACGCGTGACTTCCAAAACACAGTCACGCAGCCGGCCTTCCTCTGGGACTACCGGTGGGACGACCTCTATAACCACCGCCGGCAGAAGAACGTGACCCTGAAGGCCGATTACCGCCTCACGCCCTCCACCAAGGTTTCCTTCCTCGGGACCTACATCGACCACTCCGAGGTGTACCGCCGCCAGTACGCCGTCCGCGCCTTCACCAACGGGCAGGCGCAGGACACCGTGCCGAACGCGACCACCACCAGCGTGGTCCCGGGCTACACCTCGCGCATCACGACGATCCGCCCGGTCGCGAGCTCGGTGATCGATGTGACGATGACGGGGCCGAACAACTTCTTCAACCGCCTGCGCCGCGTCGACGCCGGGTTCGAGCACGAGAAGGGTCCTCTGCAGGCGGAGGGTAACCTCCGGTACACCCAGACTCACATCAATATCGGCAACGGCGAGGGCGCGGTGCTCACCAATCGCATCAGCGGCACCGGCTGGATCATCGACCGCACGGCCTCCGACCTTTACCCGAAGTTCCTTCCCAACGGGGGACTCGATTTCTCCAATCCCGCCAATTACCGCCCGACCGCCAACGGTCTCTCCAACCAGAACGACCAGCAGATCCATGAGGTCACCGAGGGTCGCCTCGACGCCCGGTATACGCTCCCCGTCGCCGCGCCGGTGTTCGCCAAGGCCGGCGTCCATTGGCGCGAGCAGCGCGTGGGGGTCCGCAGCGCCTCGCGCCGCTGGAGCTACACGGGCGCCACCGCGCTGCCGCACGACCCGAACCTGCTCACGATGGATCGCCGGATGACGGGCCGCGCCATCCCGCAATGGGAGGCGTCCTGGTTCATGAAGTCCCGCGAAGTCGCCGACCCGTCGATCTGGCGCGAGGACCTGTATTTCCGCGAGACCACGAAATACACCGCTTACCGCGACGTGGTGGAGGCGGTCACCGCCCCGTACCTCATGGCGCAGGGCAAGCTCGGCCGCGAGGGCTGGGCCGGCCGCACCGGCTTCCTCGGCGGCATCCGTTGGGAAAAGACCGAGAACGAGGCCGAGGGGTGGGTGCGCGCCCGCGTGCTCAGCACCGCCGCGCAGCAGATCGCCGACCCGGCGGGCAGCGCGACGCGGGATTACGCCAACAACCGCCGCGTGATCGACGGGGACTACACCAAGTCCTTTCCGAGCATACACGCGTGGCACGACTGGACGGCCAACCTGAAGACGCGGCTCAGTTGGTCGACGAGCTTTGGTCGCCCGTCCTTCGGCAACCTCTCCCCCGCGGAGACCCCCAACGAGACCCAGCGCACAATCACGGTCAACAACCCCGCGCTGCTGCCGCAGACCGCGAACAACTGGGATGCCACGCTTGAGTATTACTTCGAGCCGGTGGGAAACCTCACCGTCGGTTGGTTCCACAAGGAGATCCGCGACTACATCGTGGGCGGCATCGACTCGGGGACGGTGGGCACGGGGGCGGATAACGACTACAACGGCGAGTACGCCGGGTGGACGATCCTGAGCTCGGCCAACGCGGGCACCGCGGTGGTGCAGGGCTGGGAGTTCAGCTACCAGCAGCAGTTCACCTTCCTGCCCGGCGTGCTCAAGGGCCTGAGCGGCATGATCAACTACACCGTCCTCGACACCCACGGGAACTACGGCGGCACCGCCCGCCGCGGCACCGGCCAGATCGCGGGCTTCGTGCCGCGGACCGCGAACGCCAGCCTCAGCTGGCGCTACCGCGGCTTCAGCACGCGCCTGCTGGTCAATTACGGGGGCGAGTTCCTCACCTCTTACAGCGCCGCCTCCGCCGCTCGGAACTTGTACCGCATGGAGCGCACGCTCATCAACCTGGGCCTTTCCTACCAGCTGCGTCCCTCGCTCAACGTCACCCTCGACGTCGACAATCTCACCAACGAGCCGCAGCGGCGCTACCGGGGCGTGACGGACAACATGGAATACTACAACTACCCCGGCACCACGATCACCGTCGGTTTCAACGGCCGGTTCTGATCACCCCGTTCCCCGCCGCCGGGCACGGGTCCGTTGCTCCCGGATTCGCACGCTCGACGAGTGCCGGACTCCGTCCCATTTTCCCGGAACCAGACTCCGTCCCGCGCCGCCCTTCCGAGCGGCCCGGTCCTTGTTTCATGAAAACCCCCGCCCCGCTGCCCGTCCTGCTGTTCGCGCCGCTGCTTGCCGCCGTGCTTCCGGCCCAGTCCGTGCCGCCGCCTCCCGTTCCGCGGGAGCCGGTCGTCGAACTGTCGGCGTTCGTCGTATCCTCCGAGAAGGACCTCGGCTACGCCGCGACGTCCTCGCTCGCCGGCACGCGCATCCGCACCGAGCTCAAGGATCTCGCCAACCCGATCTCGGTTGTGACGCGCGAGTTCATGAGCGATGTGCACGCGACGGACCCAGTCGAGCTCCTCGTGTACACCGCCAACACCGAGGCGGGAGGGGTGGGCGGCAACTACTCCGGCGCCGCGATCGGTAGCCCCGCCATCTACACCGAGGTCACGCGCCAGCCGCAGAACAACAACCGCGTCCGGGGGCTCGCCCGCGCCGATCTCACCCGCGACTATTTCCCGACCGTCACGGTCTTCGACAGCTACAACACCGCCCGCGTGGAGATCAACCGCGGCCCCAACGCCACGCTCTTCGGACTCGGCAGCCCGGGCGGCATCATCAACACCCAGCTCATCCAGCCCGAGCTGCGCAACTCCGCCCGTGTCGAGACCAACCTCGGCTCCTTCGGCACCTCCCGGCACACGCTGGACGTCGACCGTGTGCTGATCCCGGGCCGCTTCGGCGTGCGGGTGGCGGGACTCGATGAGCGGGAGCAGTTCCAGCAGAAGTTCGCCCACGAGCGCGACCGCCGGGTCTACGCCGCCGTGCGTCTGGCGGTCTTTCCCGGAGGCTCCCTGCGGGCCAGTATCGAGAAGGGCGCGATCGACGCGAACCGGCCGCGCAGCGACGCCCCGCGCGACAACCTCACCCGCTGGTGGACGCCGCCGTTCAACAAGGTCACGCACAGCCCTGGCACGGTGGACTTCAACCTGATCGACCGCGACATCCTGCGCGCCCCCGGCGAGTGGTTCGCCCAGCCCGCCGTGGTGTACGAATCCGCCGGGTCCGCCACGCCCGCCCGCGTCATGCTGGCGTGGAACACCCTCGTGGGCGTGCCGCGCACGCCCGGCGGCAGCCCGGCGCTCGGCTTCCAGGCCAACATGGTCTCCATCACCAAGGGCGACCAGTGGTTCCCCAGCGCGACCGCGGCCCGTTACGGCATCCAGCGCGGCTCCTCGTACGCGGACGACGCGATCAACGATTTCTCGGTCTTCGACTGGCGTAACGAGCTGCTCGATGGTCCCAACAAGCGCGAGTGGGAGCGCTTCCAGGCCGGGAATGTCAGCTACGAGCACACCTGGCGTTACGCCCTCGGCTCCTTCGGCGCCGAGGCCGCCTTCAGCCGCGAGGCGATGGCGCGGAGCTTTTTCGACATGTTCCCCGGCGGCCGGGGTTACAACATCAACATCGACGTCAACACCACCCTGCCGTGGGGAGCGCCCAACCCGAATTTCGGCCGACCCTTTGTCGCCAGCAACAACGCGCGCAGCACGACGTCGTCCGACCGCCGCTCCGTCCGCGCGACGGCGTTCGGCGAGCTCGATTTCGCCCGCGTTTCGCCGCGGGCCGGCTGGCTGGGCCGCCACCAGCTGACCGGCTTCGCCAGCGACTACCAGCTCGACGAGTCGAGCTACTCCTCCGCGAACAGCCTCGACGAGGGCTGGGTCGGCGCGCTGCGCGCCACGGTGAACCCGCCCTCGAGCCGGGACGACATCAACTCGGAGGAGGGCATGGTGCGCACGGTGGTCTACATCGGGCCGAGCCTCGCCCAGCTGGCCAACCCGCGAGGGATCGCGCTCAAGGGCATTCAGGCCGAGATGCGCTCGCCCTCCGCCACCGGCTGGCACTGGGACTCGACCGCCCGCCAGTGGCGCACCCGGCCGGTCGCGATCAATCACGTTCTCGACGACGAGGTGTTCAGCCGCACGGCCACCGGCGGCGCCATCCGGCGCCAGAAAATCGACTCCCAGGCCTTCGTCTACCAGGGGCGCCTGCTCCGCGGGGAGTGGATCGTGGGCACGATCGGCTGGCGCAAGGACCGCGTGGAGGATTTCCGCAACAATCTCGGCCAGGACGTCCGCGACCGTTTCAACTTCATCGACTCGACCAGCCCGGCCTTCCGGCTGCCCGCGCAACCCGACTCGGTCTTCGAGCAAAGCATCTGGAGCCGCGGCATCGTGCTGCAGCGGCCGCCGTTCCTGCGCTTCGCACGCTCCGTCGGGTTCTCCCTGCACTACAGCCGCTCGGAGAATTTCCAGCCCGCCAGCGCCCGCATCGATACCTTCGGCAAACCCATCATGCCGCCGGGCGGCCTCACGGAGGACCGCGGTTTCAGTCTCTCCCTCCTCGAGGGCCGGCTGCAGGCGAAGTTCAACTGGTACCAGACCGACTCGGTGCGTTCCTCGCTCGGCTACCAGGGATTCTTGATCGAGACCGACGCCCGCATCGTCCGTTACAACACGCCTGCGGCGCTGGCCGCGGCGGGCTACAAGGGTCCGCCTGACTTCCTCAAACAGCTCGTCAATTGGCAGCAGATCGCCTCCCCGGCTCAGCTCAGCGGCGTCAACGTCGCGTTCGCGCGCCCGGGCAACATGTCCGACACCGAGAGCGCCACTTCCAAGGGCTTCGAGTTCGAGTCGACCTTCAATCCCACCAACCGGCTGCGCCTCGCCTTCAACGCCAGCCAGCAGGAGGCCATGCGGGCCAATATCGCCCCCGCGACCCGCGAGTACCTCAAGCTGCGCCTCGCCGAGTGGACCACGGGTGCCACCGGCAACCTGCTCGCCGACGAGTCCGGCCAGCCGGTCCGCGTGCGCGTGGTCGAGACCCTGCTCAACGCGGTCAACGCCACTCTCGCGCGCGAGGGTCAGTCCGTTTCCGAGCTGCGCCGCTGGCGCTTCAACGCCATCGGCAATTACTCGTTCGCCCGCGGCACTTGGCTCCAGGGATGGAGTGTGGGCGGCGCCGCGCGGTGGCAGGACAAGGTCGCGGTGGGCTATCCCATCATCGATGTGCGGCAGGACGGCGGCACGATCGCCGTGCCCGACCTCACGCGTCCCTACCTAGGACCGGCCGAACTCAAGTTCGACGGCTGGGTCGGCCACACGCGGCGGATCTGGCGCGACCGGGTCCGCTGGTCGGTCCAGCTCAACGTGCGCGATCTGCTCAACGAGGACGCGCTGGTGCCGGTCATGGCGCAGCCCGACGGCTCCATCGCCTCCTGGGTCGCCCCGCAGGGCCGCGTGTTCAACCTGCGCTCGTCGTTCGAGTTCTGAGCGGCGCCGGTCCGCGGGCCGGGGGAATAGTCCTTCCCTAGCGCGGCGGCGCGTGCCAACAGTTCGCGGTGGCCGTCGTCGATCGATCGCGGCCGCCGCCCGATTCACCGTCTGGTCCGCCCCGCCACCCACCCCCGCCATGCCCCGACTGCTTGCTGCTCTGTTTCCGCTTCTCGCGGCCATCCCCGCGGTCGCGCAGGTCGCCCCGGCCGTCCCCAACCCGCCCGCCGACGCGCGCCGCGAGGAGGCCATCGTGCTTTCGCCGTTCCAAGTCGGCGCTGAATCTGAGCGAGGCTACCAGTCGACCGCCATCCTCCAAGGCGGCCGCGGCCGCATCGATCTCGCCGACGTCGCCGGCCAGGTGCAGGTGTTCACGCGGGAGTTCCTCGAGGATATCGCCGCGAACACCACCGACGAGGCGTTTCTCTTTTCCGCCACGACCCAGACCTATTTCGACAATGTGAATGGCAGCGGCGACTCGCGACCGGGCTCGCGTAACACCGCTGATGACTCCGGCAACTCGCGCGGCCTCGGCAACGTCGACCGCACCCGCAACTATTTCCGCACCACGATCGAGACCGACGCCTACAACACGGAGCGTTTCAGCCTCGTGAGCGGCGCCAACGCCGTGCAGTTCGGCCTCGGCGGCGCGGCCGGCACCGCCGAAAGCGCGACCCTTCGCGCCAACCTCGCGCGCAACCGCCAGCGCGTGCAGCTGCGGGCCGACAGCCACGGTTCCGAGCGGGTCGTGCTGGACGCCAGTCAGGTGCTTGTGCCGCGGAAGCTCGCGCTTCGCGTCGCCACCCTGCGGGAGAACCGGGAGTTTTTCATTCAGCCGGGCTACGAGGACAACCGCCGCGCCTTCGTCACCCTCATGTACCAGCCGTTTTCCCGCACGACCGTGCGCTTTGAGGGCGAGTACGCCCACCGCCGCGACGCGCGCCCGACGACCACGCTGCCGCGCGACGCCGGCTACCTGCACTGGCTCGCGATGCAGCGCGCGGGCACCTCGCAGGTCTACCTGAACCGCGCGTCCTCCGCGGCCACTGCGGGCCGGCCGCCGGCGCCGACCTATGTGATGTCGGACGGCACTTCGCGGACCTACTCCTACAACACCAAACCGTTGCTCTACGTGCTGCCGCAGAACTCGGTGCCGGGGTTCACCCAGTTCCAGGACGTGCGCAACAGCGTCTTCTTCAACATCGCGGACGGAGGCGCGACGGCGGGCAACACGCAGACGCTGGTCGATCCGGGACTTCCTCTTTACACGAACACGGCGGGCTGGTCCCGGTACAACTTCCGCCGGAGCCGGAACCTCACCGCCACCATCGAGCAGCGCCTGGCCGAGCGGACTTTCCTTGAGCTGGGTGCCTCCTACGAGTTCTACCGCAACCAGACCGCACAGCTATTCGCAAACAACCAGTACGACGTCCTGGTCGACATCAACCGCTTCCTGCCCGACGGCGCCACGCCGAATCCGCTCTACGGACGTCCCTATCTCGAGGCCAACAACTCGGCGGGGCAGGGCAACTGGGCGGACTTCCTCCTTTACCAGTACCGGGCCGTCGCCACCCACGACCAGGACTTCTCGCGAAATACCGGCTGGACGCGCCACCTCGGCCGGCACCGGCTGGCGTTTTTCGCGAGCTACGAGGACTCCGCCACCTACACGCTCGCCCAGCTGCGCAACCTGATCATCGGCAAGCCCAGCTTCCTTTCCGCCGCGTCGCGCGACAATCCCCTCCACGTCGATCGCGTGATGTACCTCCGCCAGTACCTGCCGCCCTTCGGGGCCAGCGGTAATCCCCACGACTACGGCATCTCCGCGTTCAGCTCCTACGGCGACATCATGGAGACGATGTGGTTCTCCACCGCCTCCGGGGAGCGTTTCGGTGTCACTGCCTTCGAGAACCCCGTCGGCGGCGTCGGCACCGCGCCTTCGGCCAACCACCTCCAACGCGGCTCCCTCGCGTCCTCCACCTCGAGCATTTTTTTTCGCAACCACCTCGTCGCCAACCTCGGTTTGCGTTACGACCGCGTGCGCAATTCCAACTTCGGCTCCTTCCAGCCCGTGCTCTCCGACGGGCCGCCCACGCCGCAGAATCCCCTCGGCACCGGGTTCCGCGCCTACGCCGATTTCCGCGAGAAGGAGCCGCCTTCCGTCTGGACTCCCTACCGCACCGCCACGCGCTTCAACTATGGCGTCGTGCTGCGTCCGCCGTGGGGCCTCTCCCGCTGGTTGTCGTTCGGCTACGATTACTCCCGCAACGCCTCGCTCAACGAGGTCGCCGTCGTGCGCGATGTCAACGGCACCGTCCTGGAGTCTCCCTACGGCGAGTCCCGCGAGTACAGTGTGCGCCTGCGGCTGCTCGACGACCGCCTCAACGTGAAGGTGAACGTCTTCAACTCCCTCAACCGGAACATCACCTTGGCCGACAGCGGTCTCCGCCAGAACCTGATCTTTTTCGAGCAGCAGCTTTACCAGAACGACGCCCGGTACCCGATCAACCCGCTGTTCGCCGAGACGCGCAACCCGATCGTCGGCGAGTTCCGCCTCCCGGGCGACCGCAACAGCCGCGGGATCGAGGCCGACCTGACGTTCAACCCGACCCGTGACGTCCGGATCTTCTGGAATCTCGGGCGCACCCAGACCTCGCTGGACGACATCTCGGCGCAGCCCTGGCTCGACTACATCGCCGCCAAGCAGGCGGTGTGGCGCAACATCGGGGGCAACTGGTCCAACGCCGCCTACGACCCCACGCGTTCGGTCGAGTCGGCCTTCACGCAGCTCATCCAGGGGCCGCTCGACGACATCGCGGCGAGCCTCGGCGAGCAGGGTGGCAATGCCCAGACGTGGCGCTCCAGCCTTGTCGCCACGCGGACGTTTTCCGAGGGCCGTCTCAAGGGCGCCTCGTTGAGCGCCAACTTCCGCTACCGCGGTCCCTCCGTCATCGGTTTCCCCAACAAGGTGGACGCGAAGGGCCGGGTGCGCACCGACCGTGACCGGCCGTACCAGTCGGATGCCTATGTGATCACCGGGCTGATGGCCAACTACCGGTTTCGGGGAGGCTACGGCACCTTCTGCCGCCTGCAGCTCAACGTGAACAATGTGTTCAACACCGAGCGCTTCTTTGTGACGCGTGTCTTCACCGACGGACGTCCCCGCAACTACGGCCGCCAGGCCGGCCGTGAGTTCATCCTCTCACTCGACGTGGAGCGGTAGGCGTCGCTCTTGCGACGTGGCTTGCTTCAAGCGGTCGGAATAAGTTACGTAGAATCATTATGAAAGTTACAGAGAGAACCCTGACGGTTTCGCGGGCGCAGGCCGGGTTGCCGAAGCTTTGTAACTCCGGCCAGAGCTATCTCATCACGAACCGCGACCAGCCGACCGCTGTGTTGATGCCGATCGCCGACTACGAGGCTCTGATCGAGACGCTTGATCTGCTCGCCAATCCCAAGGCGATGCGGGTCATTCAGGCCGCCCGGGCCGGGCGTTTGCCGTACAAGGACCTGGATCTCACGGATGAGAATTTCGGCCTCTGAGCAGGTGCAGCTCTGGCTCCGAGGCCTTCCGCCTGAGGTGAAGCTGCGGGTGCGGCGTCAACTGAGAGCGCTGGCGGACGGGAAAAGTCGCGGTTTGGACATCAAACCCCTGCGCCGGGAGTTGGAGGGCTTCTATCGTCTGAGGGTGGGGGACTTCCGGATCGTTTATCACCTCGAGGCCGGGGATAGCGTTCGCTTGGACTACGCCGACATCCGCGAGGTGGTCTACGATGTCTTTCGCATCCTCCGGGCCCTGCGCGAAATCCGCTGACGAGAGAGGTTGGGACAGACAACACCTTGCGGCGGGACGCGCAGCGCCTCGTGTGCGGCATTGCCAGCGGCGCGCCATGGGTTTCACGCTGTCTTTATCCGCATGAAGACCCCGCTCCGCCTCCTGACCCTTCTGGCCGCCTTGCCGGCCGTCGTGCTCGCCGCCGCTTCGGCTCCGGCCGCGCGGCCGAACATCGTGTTCATCTTCTCCGACGACCACGCGCAGCACGCGATCAGCGCCTACGGTTCGAAGGTCAACCGCACGCCCCATCTCGACCGGCTCGCCGCCGGCGGGGCGCGCTTCAACCACGCGTTCGTCACCAACTCCATCTGCACGCCGAGCCGCGCGGTGCTGCTCACGGGCAAGTACTCCCACGCCAACGGCACCCCGGTGTTCAACGTGTTCGACGGCGGCCAGCCCACCGTCGCCAAGATGCTCCAGGCCGGCGGATACCACACCGGCATGATCGGCAAGTGGCACCTGGGCAGCATGCCGACCGGCTTCGATCGCTGGATCATCCTGCCGGGGCAGGGGATCTACTTTAACCCCGACTTCCTCACGCCGCAGGGTCGCGTCACCCTCACCGGCCACACGACCGAGATCACGACGCGGCTGGGCATCGAGTTCCTCGAGACGCGCCCGAAGGACAAGCCGTTCTTCCTGATGCTCCACCACAAGGCGCCCCATCGCGGCTGGGAGCCGGACCCGCGCAACAATGCCCTGTTCAAGGACCGCGTCATCCCCGAGCCGGCGACGCTGTGGGACGATTACGCGACGCGCCCCGCCGCGCTTCCGGAAAACCAGCAGACGGTCGCGAAGGACCTCACGCGCCGGGACCTCAAGCTGGAGCCGCCCGCCGACCTCGCCCCCGGACCCGCCCGCCAGCAATGGCTCAACACGAAGCCCACCGAGGTCGAGATCACCCGGCCCGACGGCTCCAAGCACACGCTGCGCGGCCGCGAACTCGTGCAATGGAAGTACCAGCGCTATATGCAGGACTACCTCGCGTGCGTGCAGGGCGTCGACGACAGCGTCGGCGAGGTCCTCGACTACCTCGACCGCACCGGGCTCGCGAAGAACACCGTGGTGATCTACAGCACCGACAACGGCTGGTACCTCGGTGACCTCGGCATGTACGACAAGCGCTTCATGTACGAGCCGGGGCTGCATATCCCGCTGCTCGCGCGCGGTCCGGGCATCAAGTCCGGGCTCGTCACCGATCTGTTCGCGGTCAACGCGGATTTCGCGCCCACGTTCCTCGAGATGGCCGGCCTGCCCGTGCCGCCCGACATGCATGGCCGCTCGCTGGTGCCCGTCCTGCGCGGGGAGAAGCCCGCGAAATGGCGCACTTCCGCCTATTACCGCTACTACCACGATCCGGGGCACCACAACACGCGCGCGCACTACGGCGTGCGCACCGCCACCCACAAGCTGATCCACTACTGGAAGAAGGACGCGTGGGAGATGTTCGACCTCGTCGCCGATCCCACCGAGCAGCGCAACCTCGCCGGGGACCCGCGGCACGCCGCCACGCTGGCTTCGCTGAAGGCCGAGCTGAAGCGCCTGCAGCAGGAACTGGGTGACACCGGTCAGTTTGCGGACGCGATCCCGCGCGACGGCGTCGACGCGCCGGTGAACGTCCCGGTGCTGGGCAACAAGACCGTCGCCGAAGCCATCGCCGCCACACGGCGGTGAGGCGGGCGGGTCTAGTAGGGCGAGATCACTCTTTGATCCTCGAGAGACCTCTTGCCTTCCGATGGGTATAACATTGTATTACACCCATGATCAAAAGCATCACGAAAATCGGTAACTCGCAGGGCCTGATCCTTGATGCCGCCTTGCTGGAGATGGCCCACCTTAAGACCGGCGATGAGCTGAACATTAAGGTGCATGAGGGCGGGACGATCACGCTTACACCGATCCGTCCGCGCCATGCTCCGGAGAAGGTTTCGGCCGAGATTGTCTCCGTGATGAAGGACTACGCGCGGACCATGCGGCGTCTGGCGTGAGACCGACCGCGGAAAATTGCTTCCATCTCCCGGTGGAGGTCGTGCTGGAGATTCACTCCGCCGCTATCCTTCAGTTCGGGGGATCACCGGGGGTCCGTGACCGGGCTTTGCTGGAGTCCGCGGTGGCGGCACCGCAGGCGAGCTGGGGTGGAAGGTCCGCCTACTCTGACGTGGAGGAGATCGCGGCCGCCTACCTGTTTTTCCTCTGTCGAAATCATCCTTTTGTGGACGGAAACAAACGAGCCGCTCTCGGCGCCTGTCTGGTTTTTCTCCGGCTCAACGGTCGGACGCCGCAACGCGATGGCCCGGAGTGGGAGGAACTGGTGCTGGCGGTCGCTGCGGGAGAGTTTGACCGAGAGCAGACTGCGCGCGGGCTAAGGAAACTTGTCCGGGAGCCGAAGTGATCTTGGCGGGCCGGCTTTCGCGGCCGCGGGGTGCACGCCTTCGCGCCGAAGTCATCCTCCCAGAGTCCTAAGGGCGGTGTGGTACCGGCGATTGAGTGAAGCAAAAGTCGCCCGAGATCCGGCGAACTCCCGGTTCGCGCGTGTGAGTCTCAGGCCTTCCGTGGCCACCGTAAGGGTGAGCATGTCGCCTTGCACCGATCCCAAGCGGGCCAACGCCGCCTTGGGAATCACGATGCCGAGAGAGCGGCCGACCCGGCGGAGCTTCACGTGGTGGATCATGGCTTCAGCCTTGGCACGCGCCTCTTCAAGGCGAGGCTTGTGCCGGTTCCTTTGGATTCTCCGCTTGCCCGGCCCACGCCGCTGCCGGCCGCCCTTCAGTCGCCCTTGCGCGCCCAGGATACGGCCCATTGGCCCATCACCGCGGCGACCACGAAGTCGGCCCACGTGGTGTAGAGCAGCCACACGTCCTTGCTGAAGCCCAGCGCCACGAGCAGGTTGACGCCGGCCATCACCGTCCCCGTGAGTGCGAGGCCCAGCCCGAGCCGGCGCAGGTGCAGATCGCGGTAGGGGAGGTATGTCGCGAGCCGACGGGCGAGGAATTTTCCGCCGCAGAGGGCATCGAGGGTAAACGCCGCGGCGCTCACCCCTCCCAGCGCCGTGGCCTTCAATTGCACGGCGAATTCCGAATCGAGATACCAGGAGAATCCCGCCGACAGGAGCAGCATCACGACGCCGAACAGCGCCAGCCCTCCGAGGAGATCGACTGGTTTGCGGAGGATCCGGCGGAGCAACCATTGGACGGGGAGCAGTGCGAGCCCGGCGCCGGCGGCGACCAGCGCGGCCGTGCGCAGGTCGGTGAGCTTGCCGGTGATGAAAAACAGCAGCCCCAGGGCGACATCGGTGGCGATCGCGGGGGCATTGCGCTTGAAGACGCCGGTGTCGATGGCGGGCCGGTCGCCTTTCTGGGTCACCAGCATCTCGCGCATCCGGCCGAGGTAAGCGTGGGGCTCACGGTGGGATTCCCACAAAACGACGCCGTTCCGGCTCACCCGCAGGCCGAACGTCCACGCGTTCCGCGGTCCCACCTCGAACTCCACGGTTCCCTCCTCGCGCGGTAGCTCCACGCGGTGCAGCCGGTAGGACTCCCGCTGGTACTCTTGTCGGTCCTCGCGTGGGCCATCCGGGGCCTCGACGACCAGGCGCGACCACGTGAACCCGGTTTCCAGCGCGACGGGGATCACCGCGCCGTCGACGACGGGACGGAACCGGTAAGTCCAGAGCTTCATGCGCGGCGTTCCCGGGGATTCAGCGGTCAGGGGCATCCTCGTCGGCGAGCAACCGCTGCGCGAGGAAACCGGCGGGCGCGATGAGCAGCGTGAGGAACAGGACGAGGATGAAGTTATCCAGCACGTTCACGGAAACGACGGCGCGCGGCCCGCCCACGGCGCGGGCGATCCAGGCGAGGGCCAGCGCGCCGCACCCGTAGCGCAGGGTGGCGAGGTAGGCCCGGTTGCGCTGCTTCAGCTGGTACTCGTCAATGTCCTGCTCGGGCGCGTGGGCGATGAAGCTGAGGTCGGAGAGAAAAACGACGATCGCCGCGACCACGCCCGTGAGCAGGCAGAGGGCGGATGCCACGAGCGCGGCCGGCTTTCCCTCGGTGAGGAAGAACTTGAGCGCGAACCAGCCCCACAGGCCGGTGAGCGCGAGCTGGAACAGCCGCTGCACGGCGCGCGGCGACAGGTTCAGGTAAGCGGAGGAACGGTTGGTCTTCATCGGCAGGAATCAGGAGCGGTCCGCGCGGCCCAGGCCGTAGCCAAGGAGACCCGCGGCGACCGCGAGGTGCACGATCAGCCAGAACCGCTGCCAGCGTGGGCGTTGGCCCCACGGCTGGTCGGGATTGAAGGGATCGAAGATCAACCCGATGCCGGCGGAGCCGGCGGCGCTGACGGGGTCGTCGCGCAGCAGCGCCTGATACGCGGCGAGCGCGAGGGAAAGTCCGTACGCGATCCGGTAGAACGGGCGGAGAACGGGGAGGGAGGTTTTCATGGAGGGAACCTGGGCCTGTGCTCAGGACGCGCCTCAGGCCCGCCGCAACCGGCGCCAGAGGTGCACGAGGGCCGTAACGGCAAAGGTGCCGAGGTAGACCGCGCGGCCGTTCACCGGCGGGACCGCGCCTGTTGCCGCCAGAAGTTCCCAGCAGGGGGCGCCGATCGCGAAGACCTGCAATCCGACGAAGCTCGACCAGAGCAGGTCCGAGACCTCGACCTCGTCCACGCGGCGGATCCACACCACGGTGAGGGCCCCGGCTGCCACGGCGATCAGACCGACCCCGATCCAGACCGCCGCGGGCGGCAGCGCCGGCAACCGGCCGTCTCCCGCGCTGCTGAAGCCGAGGCCCAAGCCGAGCGCGAAGCCGAGCAGCAGCATCAGCACGTACAGGGTGCCGCGGCGGCGTTCCTGGGCGCGGAGCTTGCGCTCGCCGCTGGCGGGCGCGGGGTGGGAGGGCGCAGGGTTCATCGGGCGGGGGGAGTGGTGTCGTCGAAAATCTCCTCGATCGGGCGGTCGAACAGCCGGGCGATGCGGAACGCGAGGGTCAGCGACGGATCGTGCTTCCCCGTCTCGATCGCGTTCACCGCCTGGCGCGAGACCTCCAGGTGCCCCGCCAACTCGGCTTGGCTCCAGTTGCGCTCGGCGCGAAGGACTTTCAGGCGGTTCTGCATTCGGTGGCGGGAAGACATGTATACATGACAATATGTCAAGTATACATTACTATTTTAGACGGAGAAAATTCATCTCCCCTGGAGGAAAATCAGAACCGCCCGTTGATGCCGGCCGTGACCGTGGTGCCTCCGAACAGTTTGAACTGCAGGCGATCGGGTACGCCGCGGTAGGCACTTTGCGGGGAATTGGTGAGATTGTTCACGTCGAGCGAGAATGTGACCTCGGGGCGGAACTGGTAACCGATGCCGGCGTTGATGACGGTGCGCGGCGAAAGATAGCGACTGCGGGCGGGCTGTCCTTCGGTGAAATCGGTGATCGATTCGCCGGTGTGGTTGATGATGACGCGGGACGAGAAACCGCGGTGACGCCAGAACACGCTCACGTTACCGACGCGGGGCACGAAACCCTCGACGTCGCGGCCCTCGCGGCGCCCGCGGCCGCCGTAGTCGCCGTGGGCGTCGAGCGCGGTGACATTGATCGAGGCGCCGAGGCCCTTGAGCAGGCCTGGCAGGAAGGTGAACTGCTGCAGGTAGCTGATTTCCCAGCCCTGCACGTAGGCGGTGCCCGCGTTGGCGCTGCTCAGCCGCGTGAAGCCGCCGTACTCGCCGTCGTAGCCGTTGTCGCGCCCGGTGCCGATCGTGCCGGACGAAATGCCGCTGACGATGAAGTCGCGGATGGTCTTGTGAAACCAGCCCACCGTGAGGTTGCCGGCGGGTTCGAAGTAGTACTCGAGCGAGGCATCCCAGTTGCGCGCGGTCTGGGGCAGCAGGGAAGGATTGTTCACCGTGAGGGTCTGCGCGGTCTCGTTGATGGTCTCGTTAGGGAGGAGGTTGTTGAGCGGCGGCCGGCCGAAGCTCGTGGACCAGCTGAGGCGGGCCTTCCAATTCGCGGCGAGGTCCTGCGTGAGGTGCACGCTCGGGAAGGACTTACGGTAGCCTCCGTCCAGTTCGCGCCGCGTGCCGGCGTAGTCGCGGAGGGCGGAGCCCACCGGATCGGCGGCCTGCTGCGCCGCCGTGCTTGGCACGCGCGCGCGTACCCAGCCCCAGCTGTGGGTCGCAGTGTCCTCCCACCGCACCCCTGTGAGCACGCCGGTGTTCCGGTACCGGCCCTGCGCCATGAGGTAGGCGGCGTGCACCGTCTCGGTGACGCGGCGGGTGCCCGTGAAGCGCTGCATCTGCGCCCAGTAGACATCCTCGCGCCAGAGCGTCGGATCGACCGGGTTGCGGTCGCGGAAAAACTGCGAGGCATACCAGAACGGGGTCACGAGCCCCGTCTGGTGGCTGTTCAGGCTGCGGATGGAGGTGTCGGCGGGAAGTGTGGTGCCGAGGTAGCTCCAGCGACGATGGCGGTTGAAATCATGGGCGAACTGCTCCCGCCAGTGGTAGCCGGTCTTCAGGAACGTGCGCCACGCGGGGAGATCGTACTTCAGGTTGGCGCGCGCCTCCCGGACCTCGTGGTCGTTGTCCACATTGTTGTTCTGGAAAAAGCCGTTCATCCGGTAGTTATCGGCGCGGGTCAGGTCGGGCCCCGCGGTCTGGATGAGGCGCGGGTAGAGGTCGGAGCGGGTGCGATCGAGGATCCACCCGAGGTTGTTCACGCGCATCGTGAACTGGCCGCCGTCGTTGCCGAAGCCGTTGTTGATGTGGGTGCGGCTGTGCATCAGGCCGCCGTCGAGCCGGAGGCGGCCCAATTCGTGCTCGAGGCCGAGGTCGCCGGTGCGGGTGCGGAGGAAGAAATTGTTCGGCCCCTGGGTGAGGACGTCGAAGTTCGACGCGGTCGACTGGCGCACCTGCGTGACGCGGTCGGAGTAACCGGGCAGGATGCCGGCGGTGCCGGTCGTGCCGACGACTTGGTTCGTGAACGCGCGCGTGGTGAAGCGCAGTTTACCCATCTCGTTCGCGTCGTTGTAGATCGTATTGAACGTGAGCTTGGTCGCGGGCGAGAGCCGGTACTCGGCCTTCAGGTTCACGCTGGCCTGCTTACGGTTGTTGTACTGGTCGAAGGTGCCGAAGTCCCACAGGAATGCGGGGTCGGAGACCGTGTTCTGGAAGTCGCGTGTCGTGCTGTGCGCGGCGCCGATGTTCTCGCTGTAGAACGTGTTGAGCGTGACGCCCAGATTGCGGGAGCCGCCGCCGACGTCGAAGACCTCCCACCAGCCCACGTTCAGCAGCGGATGTGAGCGATGGCCGTCGCGGAGGGGAATCTGCTCGGTGAAGGGCGGCGCCCAGCGCATAGCGAGATTGTAGGTGACCCGTCGCTTCTCCCGCATCGACAGCGGGGAGCGGCTCTTGAGGTTGATCGTGCCGCCGAGGGAGTCGGCGCCCCGGTCCGGGGTGTGGCCCTTGATCAGCTCCAGACCCTCGAACATCGCCCCGGTGAGATTGTTGATCCGGCCCTGCCGAGCCATGGCGCCCTGCGTGGAGAGCATGCCGCCGTCGAGCGTGAGGTTGTTCAACGTCGGGCCCATGCCGCGCACCGTGAAACCGTCGATGCCGTTCTCCAGGTTCAACGCGGCCGTGACGCCCGGCAGCAGGATCGCGAGCTCGCTCGCGCTCATGTTCGGCAGGTTCCCGTAGGAATCCATCGCCACGACGTTCTTCACGTTGGCGGCGTTGCGCTGCGCCGTGACGGCCGCGGCGCCTCCCTCGCGTTCGCCGGCCACCGTGAAGGCGTCGAGCCGGTAAACCCCGGCGGTCAGCGCGAAGTCGCGGGTGGCGCGCCGGCCCGCCTCCACCGTCACGGCGAGACGCTGGGGCTCGAGCCCCGTGTAGTTCGCGGTCACCTCATGGCTTCCGGCGGGGACCGGGCTGAAGACATACCGCCCGGTGGCGTCGGTGAGTGTGGCGATTCCCAGCGAGGGAAGGGCGACACGGACACCCTCGAGGAGGTCGCCGGTGCCGGCGTTGCTCACGATACCGGCGATCGTTCCGTCCGACGTCTGCGCGCGGAGCGGGGCGATGAGAATCAGCGCCACGGTGAAAAGAAACAGCCAGCGGCACGTGAAGCGGGGGTGATTCATGCGGGGTGGGGCGCCGGAGCCGGCGTCCGATTCCGGCAGGGTGGCCCGGGTTTATTCCGCGTCGCAACGCCGGATTGACCGCGCCGCGTCAGTCGCCTCCGTGAGTGACTCCACTCGATTCGACGGTTGCTCCACGGGCGTGACTCCCGTCGTCTACGGGGATGCAGGGCTGGCTTCGAATCGTGCGGCGCGGCGCCGTGGCGCTCGCGCTCATCGCCGTCGGCGTGTCCGTGGTGATGCTCGATGCGGTCGACTGGCGGCCGTATCCGGGCACCGGCTACCACGAAAAGACATCGCGGCGGCTGGCGGCGGCGCCGGCGGTCGTCCCTTCCGCCGCCGGGCCGCTTTCGGCCGGCTTCGGGCGGGCGCGACTCACGCCGACGGTCGGGGCCGAGGTCGATGAACCGCTCGCGGGTCGGTTCCGGGCCGTGCCGCTCGCGGGCTACGGCGGCCGGCGCGGTCGTCCGGCCACGGGCGTGCACGATCATCTGGAGGTGAAGGCGATCGCCCTGCGCCGCGGGGAGGTGACCGTGGTGCTGGTCGGGTGCGACGCCCTGATCGTGCCGGCGGAGGTCACGGATCTGGCCGAGGCCCGTCTGAAAACGGAGCTCGGGCTGCCGCGGTCGCAGGTGTATCTCAGCGCCACGCACACCCACGGCGGTATCGGCGGCTGGGGCGAGGGCCCGGTCGCGGAGGCCTTCGCCGGAAAGTTTGTGCCCGGAATCCGCGAGTGGTTCGCCGACCGGATCGTCGCCGCGGTGCGTGACGCGCTCGCCGACCTGAAACCGGCGGAGCTCGGCCACAACCGCTTCCCGGCGCCCGAGTTCGTGCGCAACCGCCTGGTCGGTGCCTTGGGAAAAACCGACCCGGAGTTCAGTTTTCTGGTGGTGCGGCAGCGTGCGGGCGGGACGGCGGTCGCGGGCAGCTTCGCCGCGCACGCCACCGTGCTGGGGGCGGACGTGATGGAGTTCCACGGGGATTATCCCGGTTACTGGCAGCGGGCGGTCGAGGAGGCGACGGGCGGTCTGGCGGTGTTCATCGCCGGGGCGGTGGGCAGCCACAGCCCGGTCGCCGGCGCGAAGGGCTTCGCCGGCGCGGAACGGATGGGACGGGCGCTGGCGGCGGGCGTGGTGGAGCGACTGCGCGCCACCGCCCTTTCCCCGGCGGCGCACCTGGCGACCTCGGCCGTGGAGGTGAGCCTGCCGGAGTTGAACGCGCGCGTGACGGACAGCCTGCGGCTGCGGCCGTGGCTCGCGGGGATGCTGCTGCCGGTCAGGGACGAGTGCCTGTTGCAGGCGGTGCGGATCGGCGGGGTGGTGTGGATCTCGACGCCCTGCGACTTCAGCGGGGAACTGGCGCTGGGGGTGAAGGATCACCTGCGGGCCCGCGGTTCGGATGCCGTGGTGACAAGTTTCAACGGCGGGTACGTCGGCTACGTGATCCCGCGGAAGTACTACCATCTGCCCGGCTACGAGCCGCGCACGATGTCGTTCCATGGTCCGAACGTCCCCGACTACTTCGACGAGACCATCCGCGCGCTCGCCGACGGACTGATTTCCCGATGAGGCTTGGGGTGAAGATCGGCGCGGGCTTGGCCGTCACGCTCGGCCTGGTCGCTTATTTCGGCGTCGTGTACCCGTTCTGGGGCATGCCGTTCAACGGCCCGCGCCACGGACGTGTGCCGCTCACGCCGCCGTGGGCGCTCGAGTGCTGGCTCTGGGAGGACGACGTGAACACCGCGGCGGCGGTCATGGAGCTGGTCGACGGCTACGCGCGTCACGACATCCCCGTGCGCACGGTGATGATCGATAGTCCGTGGAGCCGGCGGTACAACGACTTTCACGTCGACACCGCGCGTTACCCGGATCCGGCGGCCTTCTTCGGCGGTCTGCAGGACCGGGGATACCGCGTGGTGCTGTGGATGACGAGCATGGTGGACCGCACGAGCAAGGACACGCCCGGCCGCGCATCCCCGGATTTTTACGAGGAGGCTCGACGCGGCGGGTTTCTCGCGGGCGGGCCGGAACCATTTCGTTGGTGGAAGGGCGCGGGTGGTTTCATCGACTACACGAACCCCGGGGCGATGCGTTGGTGGCGCGGGATGCAGGACGAAGTCCTGCGCTGGGGCATCGACGGGTGGAAGCTGGACGGCACCGACACCTTTTTCTCCGGTTCTTTCGCCGGCCTGCGGCTGCCCTACGGGCGCGCGCACGCCGGGTGGCTGACGACGCGGGAGTACATGGACCTCTACGCGCGCGAGGAGCTGCGCCACGGGCAATCCCGCAATCCTGAGTTCACCACCCTGATCCGTTCCATCGACCGGCCATGGGCTCACCCGGAAGGCTTCGCGCCGCTCGACGCCGCGCCGGTGACCTGGGTGGGCGACAACCGCCACACGTGGCGCGCGGAGGACCGCGGGCTCGAGGCGGCGCTGGCCGACATCCTGCGCGCCGCGCGGATCGGTTACTGCGTGATCGGCAGCGACGTGGCCGGATATCATGGTCGCAGCAATCCCGACGACATGGGTCCGGCCACCGCGGCGCTGGTCGCGGGCTGGGGTGGCGGGAAGAACGCGCCACCATCGGGTGCGGCGCCGTCGAAGCCCGACACGATCGCGCCCAATATCTACATCCGCTGGGCGCAGTTCTCGGCCTTCTGCGGCTTGTTCCTCAACGGCGGCCACGGCGAACGACGCCTCTGGCGGCGTTCCCCGGCGGAACTCGAGATCGTGCGGAAGTTCTCATGGCTCCACACCGAGCTGGTCCCGTACATCTACTCCCATGTGGTCGAGTGCCATCGCGGCGGCCGCCCTCTCATGCGTCCGCTGGCGGAGGGCGGGTTTCATTATCTGTTCGGCGACGATTTCCTCGTGGCCCCGATCCACTCCGACTCCCCGCGGCGTGACGTGAGCCTGCCCGCGGGCGAATGGCGGTATCTCTTCCGCCCGGCCGCGGAGGCGTTCAAAGGTCCGGCACGGATCTCGCGTGATTTCCCGCTCGACGAGTACCCGGTGTTCCTGCGCGCGGGGGCCTTGGTGCCGCTCAACGTGGCGCGTGACTACACGGATCTGGGCGACCGGGAGTCGGCGGGGTTTCGCACCTGGCTCGTGAATCCTGGGGCGGACGGCCGGTTCACGTTGTGGCATCCGGAGACGCACCCGGCGCCGGAATCGACGACGGTGACCATGCGGGAGGGGAATCCGCTCCGCATAACGTTCTCGGGCCGCGCCGAGCCGCACCTCGTCCGGGTGATCACCGCGCTTCCGCCGGCGCGCGTCGCGCGCGACGGCCGCGAGTTGGCCGAGGGTGCCGGCTGGAGTTTCGACGCGACGCGCGGCGCGCTGGTGATCAGATCAGCGGCCGGAGCGAATTCGAGTTACGAGATCACCTGGTTTTAGCCGTGTACCGGTAAACAAGAAGGGCCGGCGCGCGCGAGGCGGCCGGCCCGGGAAGGGGAGCGAAGGCAGCTTACTTCTGGACGCCGAACACCTCTACCTCGCAGTAGTGGTTCAGTTCGTCGGAGGTGTTGCCGTTGCTATAGAGGCGAACGTAGCGGCCGTTGGCGCCCTTGGCATCAACGACGCGGCCGTTGTTGGTTTCCACGTACGACTTGTCCGCGCCCTTGCCCAGCTTGGACGAGTTGTCGTCGTCGGTGTTGAAGATCGTCGTGACGCCCTTCTTGAACTCGGCGTCGTCGGAGATCTGGATGACGACGTCGTGGTAGACGCGGGCCTGCGAGTGGAAGTGCCAGACCGCCACGGCGGCGATCTTCGCCGAGGACCCGAGGTCGACCTGCACCCACTGGGTGTTGGGCCCGAGCTCGACGTAAGCGCCGTCGATCCCGGTCTTGTCCCCGTCGGTGATGAACGTCAGCTCGCCGATGACGGGGAGCGAGTCGCTGCTGGTGACCTTCTTGCCCTTGGAGATCAGCTTAACGTCGGGCGCCACCATGATGTCGGGGCGTTTGGCGTTGGCCGGCTCGAGGTTGGCCAGGGAGATCGGGCGCGGGGTGCCGGCGAAGAGCGGCTTTGGCACCTCGACCTTGAGCGGCGCGTTGGCGGCGGAAGCCGTGGCCGCGAGCGTGAGGGCGGTTGCGAGGGCGGTAAGGAGGCGTTTTTGCATAGGAGAGAAGGGGATGAGCTGTAGGAATGAGACGTCCGGGGCCCCGCCGGGTTTCGGCGGGGCGGCCGGATCAGGCGATGAAATCCTCGGGCTTGAAGGCCAGGGCCTGGCGGGCGGCGATGGCCTCGTTGACCTTGAGGACGGTGACGGCGGAGGCGAACGCCTCGTCGGCCGGGCAGGAGAGGGGAGTGCCCTTCCGCATCGCGTCGAAGAAGTTCTCGAGGTGCGGCTGGTGGATGGCCTTGTCGAGGGTGACCGGGATATCCCAAGCCGACAGGGCGGCGGTCTCGCGGACATCCACGGTGGCGCCGCGGGACGGGCCGCCGAGCTTCTTCACGCCCGGCTTTTCCCATGCCTTGACTGCGGCGGGGGCGCCCTCGCCTGAATCGGGCTTGGAGATCAGCCCCTTCTCGACGAGCGCATCCCACTCCGGGGCGCGGGCCTCGCGGTAGATCTTGGTGTACTTGGGGTTCTCCGACATCTTCAGCGCTCCCTCGTCTCCCATGAAGTACTCATGGTAGCCGCCGCCGGCGCTCGTGGTGGTGAGCACCTGGTACTGCGCGCGGATCACGCCGTCCTTCGTCTCGTACTCGAAGATGATGAAGGCGTTGTCGTACCACTCGTGGGCTTTGTAGTAGTCGACGCCGCCTGAGGCGATGCACAGGCGCGGATTCGCGCCGAGCATCCAATTGTAGATGTCGATCTGGTGGGCGCCGAGATCGGAGACCGGGCCGCCGGCGTACTTTCTGAACCAGCGCCAGTTCCGGAACTCGTGCATGTTGGCGTAGCCGTACTTGTTCAGCTTCGCCTCCGGGATCGCTGAGCCGTTCGGGTAACCGTAGTCCTCGGACACCGCGCGGTTCCACTGGCCGGTGATGTTGGTAATACGTCCGAGCAGGCGCTGGCCGCGGATCAGTTTGTCGCGGGCGTGCTGGTAGCGCGGGTTGCTGCGGCGCTGGTGGCCGACTTGGAGAAGCTTCTTCGCGTCGCGGGCGGCGCGCACCATGGAGCGGGCTCCCTCGACGGTGTTCGACATCAGCTTCTCGCAGTACACGTGCTTGCCGAGCTTGAGCGCGTGGTTCGTCTGCTCGGCGTGCATGAAGTCGGGCGTGGCGATGAGAACCGCGTCGACGTCCTTCACGGTGTCGAGCATCTCCTTGTAGTCCTCGAACGGGCGCGCGGCGTGGTTGAACTTCTTCAGGAGACGCTCGGTGCGCGTGAGGTTGTACGGCCAGATGTCGCAAACGGCCTGGAAGCGAATGCCCGGGATGTTGAGCGAGGCGTTCGACAGGATGCGGCCCTCTTCTCCGCAGCCGATGAGGGCGACATTGATGGTGTCCGCTCCCTTGGCGGCTCCGGCCTCGGCGGCCCGGGAGACATAAGGGGCGGTGGCGACGACAGCCCCGAGCTTGGCGCCCGTGCTGAGAAAGTCGCGGCGGGACAGGGCGGGAATTTCAGACATGGTGTTGGGTGTTTCCGGTCTTCAGTTAGCCGAGTCGCGCACAAGCGCAAATCGGTTGTTCCGAACCAGCGTGAGCGCGGTGGCGATCATCAGCACGTGCATGCCGAGCCAGGCCGTGCCCTCGCCCTCCTGCACCGCCATCAGGCCGAAGGAGAGACCGCAGTAGACCAGTCCGGTGAAAAGAAGGGTGGCGCGGGTCTTGACGCCGAGGAGCAGGCAGACGCCGAGCGTCACCAGCATGTAGCCCAGCGAGAACGCGAAGGTCTTTGTCATCCACAGCGGCATAAAGGACGCGCCGGTGATGCCCTGCGCCATCCGGCCCATGTTCTTGTAGTAGTTGGCGAAGGAATAGGATCCGCCGCTTTCGAACTTCTCGAGGCCGGCGAGAAGCGTGCGCAGTCCGAGCCAGAGGCGGAGAATGAGAAACGCCCAGGCATACTCGGGGCGGGAATTGGAGTGGGAGTTCGAGGCGTATTTATCGCTCATGGGGAAAAGGAATCGAGGGCTGGGACTGAGACGACGACCTGGCCGGTCGGGTTGCGATTCAGGGTTGAGGGTTGGAGGGGGCGTCTCGCGGAAGCGAAAGCGCTTCAAGTTCCTAGGGAGTTTCGCCGCCGCCGGTCCAGCCTTACCTTCGGAATTTCATCGGTTTCCCGCACCGGCCGCCAGCACCTGCCGGAAGGCCGTGGAATCCGCCCGGAGCGCCACCACTTGGAGTCCCGTCGTCACGCCGGAGGGCAAGGGGACGGGCAGCGTCAGCACGGGAAGGCCCCCGAGGCTGGCCGGAGCGTTGATCCGGATGAGCCGGTTGCGCATCTCCGGCGTGCAACCGGCCTTCGTAGGCGCCGCGGCCGGAGTCGCCGCCATGATCAGGAAATCGTGCTGGCGGAAGTAGGCGTCCCACACGTCCCGCACGTTGATCAACGTGCTCTGCGCCGCCTTAGCTTGCTCCGGGGTGGTCTCCCGGTGGCGTTGCAGGCGTTGCCAGACCAAGGGGTCGTAACGGGCCCGGTTCGCCTCCGCCCATCCGCGGTGGAAATCCCAGGCCTCCAACGCGACGATGGTATGGTAGGCGGCCAGCGCGGGCTCGAAGCCGGCGAGCAACTCGCGCGTCAGTTCCGCCGGGGCCGGCGTGCAGATTTTCGCAGCCGCGGCGGCGCAGGCCCCGGCCACTTCGGCATCGAGGTCCGGCAGCGGGAGGTAAACCCCGCGGGGCACGCGGACCGGTTCGGCGGTCGCCGGGACCAGCGCCTCGAGCGTGGACAACATGTCCTCCGCCCCGCGGGTGAACCAGCCGGCGGTGTCGAACGTCGGCGAGAGGGGCACGGCGTCCGCGATCCACGGGTGCGCGGGTGTCATCCGAAAGCCGTGGAGTCCGCAGAACGCCGCCGGCACGCGCACGGAGCCGCCGGTGTCGGACGCGAGCGCGAAGGGAACGATGCCGGCCGCAACCGCCGCGGCCGATCCGCTGCTGGATCCACCGGTGGTGCGCCCCGGATGGCCCGGCACCTCGCAGTCGCCGTGGTGGGGGTTCTCGCCGGTGATGCCGTAGGCGAACTCGTGCATGCGCGTCTTGCCCGCGAAGACCGCGCCGGCGCCGCGGAGCGCGCGGGCGAAGGCGCCGTCGCTTTTCCCGGCTGGTCGCACTGCGGGGAGGAAGACGGAGCCCGCGAAGGTCGGCGTGCCGGCGAAATCAAACAGGTCCTTGGCGAGAAATGGCACCCCCGCGAGCGGACCGGCGCCGCGAGCCGCGTCGATGTTGGCCGCCAACTGCTCTAGGGGAATCAGTGATTCGATCGTTGCCCGGTGTTGCGCGGGGGAGAGCAGCGCCGCGGCGCGTCGATGAATCTCGCGGGCTGCGGCCTCGGGGAAAAGGGACTTCCACTCGCGGAACGTCATGACGCGAGCGTGCGGTCGCGGGGGCGCGAGGCAATGCCGCGGGCGCGCGGTGTTTCACGTTGCATCGGCGGGCGGGCGCCAGCATCTCCCCGGGCTCATCATGACTCCCGAAGCGCGCCTCGTTGAACTCGGCCTCACCCTTCCGAATCCGCCCGCCGCCGCTGGCAGCTACGTTCCCGTCGTGCGCACGGGCAACCTGCTCTACTGCGCCGGCACGATCGCGGTGCTGAACGGCGTGCAGACCCACGTCGGCCAGGTCGGTCGCGAGCAGACCGTCGAGACCGCGCGCCAGGCGGCCGAGGTCTGCGTGCTCAACACCCTCGCGAACATCCGCGCGGCGGTGGGTTCGCTCGATCAGGTGTCGCGGATCGTCTTCGTCAGCGGCTACGTCAACGCCGTCGACGGCTTCTCCGAAAGCCCCGCGGTCCTGAACGGCGCGAGCGACCTGCTGGTGAAGATCTTCGGCGAAGCCGGCCGGCACGCCCGCGCCGCTGTCGCCGTGAATGGCCTGCCGCGCGGCACCACCGTCGAGGTGCAGGTGGTCGCGGAGGTGCGTTGAGGGTCCGGCGGCCGCGCTCATCAGGGACTATCCAGTCGCGGACGTCCTCACGAGGGATCTGCGTTCGTGCCGCGGATCCGTGGCGTTCCGCGAGGTGGCAACCACGGATGAACACGGATCGATACGGATAAACGGGATTCTTCTGTAGCCGGGGGCAGATGACGCCGGCGGTTTTTGACCGCCGAACGGCCGAAGGCACCCACAAAGGGCTCCGCAATGTCTAACCGCGGATCTCGTGGAGGGTGCGGATGAGGAGCCGGAAGTTACGTCTCCCGACCTTCCCGATCTTTTATTCAAAGACCGTCGTCCGGACGCGCGTTCCGTTCACAGGCGCTTGACCATCACCTTCGCGTTGCGGCCGCTTTCCTCGTAGGTGCGCATCCGCGCCTCGGGCAGGATCTCCTTCGATGTCTCCTCGAAACCGCACACGTTGGTGAAGAAGCCGAAATTCTGCGTGGACAGCGCGAGCAGGGTGTCGGCGCCGCGTTCCTTCGCGACCATGCCGGCGTATTCGACCATCTTCCGCCCGATGCCGCGGTTGTTGTAGAACGGCATCACGTAGAGCGAGCCGACCTCGGCCATCAGCGGCCGGTCGGGGTAGAAGTACAGCGTGACGCAGGCGATGATGTTCTCGTCGATCTCGAACACGAAGAAGTGGTCGATGTTCTTCTCGATCGCCTGCTGCGTGCGGTGGACGAGCTCCTCGCGCCGCACCGCGTTACGCGTGAGGTTGTAGATCATCCGCACGTCGCTCTTCCGCGCGCGCCGGATCTGCTGGTAATCGTTGCCGTACACGAGCGAGCCGACGCCCTCGTTGGAAAATACCTCGTTGAGCAGTCCGTCGAACACGCGGCCGTCGAGGATGTGGACGCGCGGCGTGCCCGTCTCGATCGCCTTGATCGCGTGGATCGCCTTGCTGCGGGACTCCTCGGCGAGCCGCTGGGGCTCCTCCTGCATCAGCCGGCTGAGGGCCGCGATCGAGATCTCGCGCCGCACCTCGCCGTCGATCTCCAACCCCGGCGCGGAGGCGAGGTACACGACCTTTGTCGCGTGCAGCGCCTCCGCCAGCTCGGCGGCGAGCAGGTCGGAGTTGACGCGCAGCGACTTGCCGTCGGGGCCGAACCCGATCGGCGGCACCACAGGCACGATCTGACGGTCGATCAGCTCGAGGATGAAGTCCTTGTCGATGCGGTCGACCTTGCCGGTGAACTGCTGGTCGACGCCCTTGATGATGCCGGTGGGCAGCGCCCGCACCGCGTTGGTGATCGCGCACTTGAGCTGGTTCTGCGTCAGCCCCTCGAACAGGGCGTGGGAGACGCGCGAAGACGCGCGCACCGCGAGATCGAGCGTGGCGGCGTCGGTCACTCCGGTGCCATCGGCGTTCGTGATGGGCACGCCGCGCAGCGCGGAGAGCTCCCGCAGCTGCTGGCTGATGCCGTGCACCAGCACCAGCCTGATGCCGAGCGAGCGGAGCACCGCGATGTCGACGAGCAGGTTGCCGAAATTGTCGTCGGCGATCACGGGCCCATCCAGGGAGATCACGAAGATCTGCCCTTGGAAACGCGGCACGTATTTCAGGATTCCGCGCAGGTCCGTCGGCTTGATCGTCGTGGCGGTCGCCGGGACTTGGGCGGGCTGGCCGTTCTGGCCGGTTCCGTTGCTCGTGCTCATCGCGCGCGTGTTGTCGGTCAACGCACGCGGCGCGTCAATAGCCGCGCCAAGTGCTTCGGGGCGGAGGTTGATCCCGTCGCGCTCCGCTGGGGGGGTAACGACCGATGAACACGGATCGACGCGGATAATCGGGGTTCGTGTGTAACCAGGGTCCGATGACCCCGGCGCATGTTGACCGCCGGACGGCTGAAGGCGGTTCCGAGGGACCAGACGAAGGGGTCAGGGCGTTGGGCGTTTTTTTGACGCTCACGGCCGGGCGTCATTCAAACAAGTAACGCCCTGACCCCTTGGGAGTGAGCGCCGGATTCTTACGCGGCCCTGGGCCGCAACGGTCCGCCTACCGGACTTCCAGCGTCCAGGCGCGGGAGGTTTTTTCGCCGGTGAGGATCACCCGGTGGGTGCCCGGACGCAGGGTGCCGGCGGGAATGGTCAGCAGCACGGCGGCCTGGCGCGCCCGCGTGAGGAGCTCCCCGCCGACGCGTTCAAGCGTCGGGGCGAGCACCAGGGTGTCGCCCCGCAGGTAAAGCTCGGCGCCTCCCAGCTGGTGCCGGTCGTCGGGCAGCAAACACGTCAGTTCGATCGCGTACGGTGAGAGAGCGCCCGATGTGGCGGCCGCCTGAACGGATGTGATCTCAACCGGCAGCCGCGGCGTCTCGACCAGCGTCGCGCGGAGCTCCTCGGGCAATCCGCCGGGCGCGGTTTGTGACACGGCCCCGCCGGGAGTGCCCGTGCGGCCGGCCGGCCTTTGTGCGGGAATTGTGACGCGTTGATAACCGGCCGACAGGAGGCGGCTCACGTTGGCCCGGTTCTTCATGTCCTCGTACGGCTGGAAGGCGGGGCCTTCCTTGCGGTAGCGAAGCGTCACGATCGTGTAGGGCACAGCCATGAGCAGGATCGCGACCACGATCCACTTCATCGGCCAGGGCTGACGGGAACCGGACATGCGGGAGAGCGGCGCGGCGCCGCGCCGGCTCAGAGGCCGGCGAGGATCGCGTTCAATGTCGCGCTGGGGCGCATCGCGGCGGACGCCTTGGCGTCGTCCGGCTGATAATAGCCGCCGACATCCGCCGGTCGGCCCTGCACCGCGATGAGTTCCTGGGCGATCATCGCCTCGCTGGCGGCGAGGGCGGCGGCGACCGGGGTGAACACGCGTTTCAGGTCGGCGTCGGCGTCCTGCGCGGCGAGTGCCTGCGCCCAGTAGAGCGCGAGGTAGAAGTGCGAGC
>SXGQ01117826.1_pt1 | contig 32343 bp, 34 predicted proteins | sample 3178371 | NCBI WGS metagenome assembly SXGQ01 (sample SAMN11356859, study PRJNA531348) | freshwater metagenome | isolation source: freshwater sample F1-20 | place: China: Fuxian Lake, Yuxi | collected 2017-12-25
AAGGTGCTCGGGAATCTCGGTCACTGCAAATACCTCAACTGGCGGACGAATACCGCGTCCCGGGTGGGTCGGGCCGCGCCTGCGACAGGGGCGTGAAGATCCTCCCGCGGACGTCCCCACGATAGACAACAACTCGTCTCGAGAAGCAATCAATCAGTGTGTGGTGGGTGCCACGCGCACTACTGCGGCACGACCGGTGGATGCCCGTTGCGATGGCAGCCGGACGTCCGTCGAGGTCGCATCGACCCGTGCCGACGGCAAAGACCCTCGTCCTCATCGTCAGCACAAGGGCACAACCGAGGAGGCCCGAGACCGCTGTCCCGCTTGTGAACAAGCACCGAAGTGGCGTCTGTCGCTAGGGCGGAAATGGCCCCGAACGGGGGGTGCGTGGCTAGTGTTCTTGGTGCTCGGGCTGCAGCCCAGGCGCATCCCACCCCAGCGCGGAGAAACAACGAGAGTCCATGATCGCGATCGACATCCTCAGGTGGCCGGGCATGAATCAGGCGTTCATTGTCTCTTTCCTGGTGACGACCGCAATGGCTCTCGCTGTCATTCCCTACGGCAAGCGGCGCAAGCCCGGCCAGCCCACCACGTGGGGTGAGGCCATGGTCGGGGCGGTCTATGCCTTCTTCGTCATGTTTCTCGCCTTCGGGGTGGTCCCCCACCAGTTCATCGACCATGCCGACAAGGAACTCGGCTGGCGCAAGGACAAGCTGCTGAATGGCCCGTTCGACCTGCTCCAGGCCAAGGCCTACGGGGGCAACTTCCCCTTCACCCTGTCCTACGAGGCTGTCCGCGACATCGTGGTCCTCGTCATCCACGGCATCTACATCGGTCTCATGGTTTACCTGTTCGTGTGGTGGCAGAAGCGCGGCGACAAGGCCGCCACGAAGGAACTCGAGACATCGACATACGGCCGTCCGCTCGCGAGGAAGGCCTGACATGGCGCGCACAGACGCAAATCCGCCCATGCCCGAGTGGTCGACCGAGTACCAGCTGGTCGAGGTCGACCACGAGTACCTGAGCAAGGCGGTCAAGCCGAAGCAGTTCATCCACATTGACCAGAGCGAGTGCATCATGTGCGAGGGCTGCGTGGACATCTGCCCGTGGAAGTGCATCCACATGGTCACCCCTGATGCGATCGCAGAGGCAACCGGCACCGAGCAGCCGGGCATGGATCCGTCCGACAACGTGATCTTTCTCATCGACGACGACGTCTGCACGCGCTGCGCGCTCTGCGTCGACCGTTGCCCGACGGGGGTCATCATCCTCGGCAAGGCCGGTGCGCCGGCACCCGAGGGAGACTCCCACACCCGTACCAACAACCACGGCTACGCCTACGGCATGCGCCTCTGAGGTGAAACACAATGGCAAAAGTTCTCGATAACCCCCGCCCCACCGCAAAGGAGCGCCTCGCCAAGATCGGCGAGCAGATGCAGGGCAGCCAGGCGTGGAACTCGATCTTCCGGCCGGGCTCGATCTTCCGCAAGGGCTACACCGACAGCCCCCGCAACAGGTCGTACGTGATCATGAACTCGGTGCTGTACCACCTGCACCCGGTGAAGGTGAAGCGACACGCCGTGAAGGTGTCCTACACGCTCTGTCTCGGCGGGCTCTCGTTCTTCCTGTTCATCCTGCTCACCGTGACGGGCATCTTCCTCATGTTCTTCTATCGACCCACCGGGGCGAACGCGTGGGAGGACATCCAGATGCTGCAGACCTCGGTGACGTTCGGTCTGCTCGTGCGAAACATGCACCGATGGGGTGCGCACTTGATGGTGCTCTCCGTGTTCCTGCACATGGCGCGCGTCTTCTACCACGGTGCGTACAAGCCGCCGCGCGAGTTCAACTGGGTGATCGGCGTCATCCTCCTCACCCTCACGCTGCTGCTCTCGTTCACCGGTTACCTGCTGCCGTGGGACCAGCTGGCCCTGTGGGCGGTCACCGTGGGAACGAACATGATGGGCTACTCGCCGTTGGTCGGGAACCAGGTCCGCTTCGTGCTTCTCGGTGGCGTGGAGATCGGGTCGGAGACGTTGCTGCGCTGGTACGTGCTGCACGTCATCATGTTCCCGTTCATCATCATCATCTTCATGGCCATTCACTTCTGGCGCGTCCGCAAGGACGGCGGAATCTCCGGACCCCTGTGATCAAGGAGACCACACATGACTGAAATCCCCGAACACCTCCTCAAGCGGGCCCAGGCCGCGCGCGACAAAGCCGCCGGTGGAGACGCCGGTGGCGCCGCCGGCGGAGACCGGATTCCCGGCGACCTTCTCGACCGCACCAAGGCCGCATCTGACGGTGCGGCAGCCGTTGTCGCGACCGCGCCAGTCGGTGGCGGCGTCCCGGTGGGTGCCGGTCCCGGTGGCCACACCCAGCGCCTCCTCACGGTCGTCAAGTCGGGTTCCATCCAGGAAGCCAAGGCAGCCCCCGTCGACAAGGTGCACACCTGGCCGCACCTCCTGGCGGTCGAGTTCGTGGCCGCACTCGCGTGCACCGCGTTCCTGTTCGTCTTCTCGTGGGTGGTGAACGCGCCGCTCCTCCAGGCAGCCGACTTCAACAAGACCCCGAACCCCTCGAAGGCCCCGTGGTACTTCCTCGGTCTGCAGGAACTGCTGACGATGTTCCACCCGATGATCGCAGGAGTGACCCTCCCCGGCATGGGTCTCGTTGCCCTGATCCTCGCCCCGTACCTGGACCGCAATGCCTCGAACAAGCCCGAGGACCGCAAGTTCATGACATCGATGATGACGATGTTCCTGATGTTCTGGGCGGTGCTCACCATCATCGGCTCGTTCTTCCGCGGGCCGGGCTTCAACTTCACGTTCCCGTGGCGTGACGGCATCTTCTTCGAGCTCTAAGACCCACCCAACGCAACCGAGACCAAGGAACCAACACCCATGAGTACCGCAGTAATCATCGCCATCGTCGCGATCGCAGCCGCCGTGCTGGGCGCCGTCGTCGTGGTGACGACGGCACGCCAGACCGACGTGCGCGGCGCCGGTGCGCTGTCGCGCGAGACTCGCAAGCGTGACCGCAAGGCGACGATCACGGATGGTGCCGTCACCGGCCGCGAGGTCGAGGCTGCCGCGAAGTCGACGGCCGTCATGGTCGCCGCACCAGCCGAGGTCGCACCGTTCGTGGCACCCGATGCCGAGGCAATCGGTGTCTCGCGGCGCATGTTCTTCAACCGTGCCGCCGTCGGGATGATGAGCGCGAGCCTCGGTGCCTTCGGTGCCGCCGTCATCGCGTTCCTCTGGAAGGGCGCCGAGGGCGGGTTCGGTTCCAAGATCGCAGCAGGCCGCGTGAGCGACATCCTCTCGACCATCCGTGCGAACGACGGGTTCCTCTACCTCGCCGAGGCGCGAGCGTGGGTCACCGAGTACCCCGAGAGCGCACTCACGAAGGCGAAGGCCGTCTACGGCAACCAGTCCCAGGTGCTCTCCGGCATGGAAGCCGGTGTCGTCGCGCTGTACCAGAAGTGCCCGCACCTCGGGTGCCGCGTGCCGGAGTGCAAGAGCTCACAGTGGTTCGAGTGCCAGTGCCATGGCTCGCAGTACAACCGTGTCGGCGAGAAGAAGGGTGGTCCCGCGCCGCGCGGCATGGACCGCTTCGCCGTGTCGGTCACGAACGGCGTCCTCACGATCGACACCGGTTCGGTGTTCGCAGGGCCGCCGGCCGGCGTGAACACGACCGGCCAGGAGGCAGAGGGCCCGCACTGCGTGGGTGCCGGCGAGGGCGGTCACTGAGATGGTCGCATCGACAAGCGCCTCCATCGCGTGGCTCATCCTCCTCGCGTCCCTCCTGGGTTGGATCATCTACGGAATCGCCAACGTCCGCGGCGGGCGCAAGGAGGTCGGCTCCGAGCAGAGCCTCGCCGCCAACCGCAAGCCCTATTACGACGACGAGGAACTCGAGGGCAAGCGACTCGAGCGCACCCAGCTCCTCGGTCTCGTGTTCCTCGGCATCGTCACTGTCGCACTGCCGCTGTACTGGGTCATGGAGCCGAGCCGCCAGGAAGAGGCGGTGTTCGGCTTCGACAAGCGTTTCGTCAGCTGGGGCAGCAAGTTGTTCGCGGCGACTGCGGACGGTGGCTACAACTGCGCCGGTTGCCACGGCGGCATGAAGGCCACCGGCGGCGTCGCCCCGTACGCGATCACCGACCCGAAGACGAGCGAGGTGAAGGCGGTCTCGTGGAAGGCCCCCGCACTCAACACCGTGATGTACCGGTACAGCGCCGAAGAGGTGCGCTTCATCCTGAACTACGGCCGCCCGTTCTCGCCGATGTCGGCGTGGGGAACGATCGGCGGCGGCCCGCTGACCGACCAGGCTGTCACCACGCTCATCAACTACGTCGAGTCGATCCAGGTCCCGCAGGACAACTGCACGGACACACGCGGTGAGTTCAACCCCACCTGCGACACCGGCAAGCTCCCGAAGGACAAGAACGACGAGATCAAGGCAGAGGCCAAGCGCCTCGTCGACAACGGCACTTACTCCAGCATGGGTGAGGCCTACTTCAACCTCGACCTCGGCGGCGGCGCGTACTCCTGCGCGCGGTGCCACACGAAGGGCTGGTCCTACGGCGACCCGCAGGTCACCGGTGGCGGGGCCTTCGGTCCCAACCTGACGGCGGGCTCCCCCGTGCGCCAGTTCCCGAGCGCTGACGACATGGTGGCGTTCCTGAAGGCCGGCTCGCAGATGGGCCAGCGCTACGGCGAGCAGGGCCAGGGCAGCGGCCGCATGCCCGGCTTCGGCCAGATTTACACGGACGAACAGATCCGCCAGATCGTCGAGTACGCGAGGAGTCTCTGATGCTGTCCACTCTCCTCGCGATCGGATGGGAGCCCGAGATCCGTGGCTACATCGTTGTTCTCATCATGGTCGGCACGCTGATCGGCGGCACCTATCTCATTCTCGGCACCAACCTCGGTGCGCGCCTCGGTTTCCTCGTGGCCGCATGTGGTCTCGCCGGCTGGATGATGTCCATGGCGATCATCTGGGTCATCTACGGAATCGGGCTCCAGGGCCCGTTCCCGTCGTGGAAGCCCTCCGAGCCGGTTGCGCTCGTGCGTGATGCCGCCCAGCTCGACCTCACCGAGATCGTGGAGGCATCGCCCGGGGTCAAGGACAAATCGCGCGTCGACTCCGCAGCTGCCGTCCAGACGCAGCTCGAGGCCGAGGGCTGGACACGCCTGGACGACTCGGACCCGCAGCGCGGCCAGGCAGTGGCCTCTGCAGACGAGATCATCCAGGTGGGGACCGAGGAGTTCAAGAGCGGCGAATACGTGCCCGTCGCGGTCTACGACAAAGGCGGGGAGAGGTGGCCGAAACTCGGTGACTCCATCGACTTCGTCGCGTTCAAGCACGAACCGCGCTACGCAATCGTCGAGGTGGCGGCCCTGCTGCCCCAGCGCTCGGAGCCGGGCCGTGCGCCCGCCCGTGCCGTCATCGATGACAGCCAGCCGCACCGCTACGTGGTGATGGTCCGTGATCTCGGTGCGCGCCGCCGCCCCGCGGCGTTAATCGGCATCGGCTCCGGGCTCATCTTCTTCCTCCTCGCATGGATGCTCCACCGTCGTGAGGCATACCTGCGAGAGAACCTCGCCCTGAAGGCGTAGTCCGCGCGATGGGCCAGTACCTCCCGATCATCGCACTGGTGGTGGTGGCTGTTCTTTTCGGTGTGCTCAGTTTCGTTGCGTCGGGCCTGCTCGCCCCGTACAGGCCGAACAGCGCGAAGGAGGCACCGTACGAATGCGGCATCGTGCCGTCCCGTGACAACCCCGAGCGATTCCCGGTCAGTTTCTACGTGATTGCGATGCTCTTCATCATGTTCGACATCGAGATCATCTTCGTCTACCCGTACGCGGTGTCGCGCGACGTGCTGGGCACGTACGGCTTCGCAGAGATGGCGGCGTTCAGCGCGGTCTTCTTCGTCGCATTCGTCTACATCGTCGCCAGGGGAGCTCTCGAGTGGGGGCCGCTGAGGCGTGCCGACTCCGAGACGCCCGCGAACGACAGCCTGGTGGCGTCGACACAGGCACATGGCTCGTTCCGTGTGGTCGGTCTCGAGGGTCGCGAGAGGAACGGGGAGGCAGCCTGATGGGTGTCGTGCGCAACGTTCTCGACGAGGGGCTCGCGGGTCTCGACCACAATTTCGTGACCGCCCGCCTCGAGGACCTCGTGAAATGGTCGCGGTCCCGCAGCAGCTGGGGTGCGTCTTTCGGGCTCGCGTGCTGTGCGATCGAGATGATGGGGTCCGGTGCGTCGCACTACGACCTGTCGCGCTTCGGCATGGAGGTCTTCCGTGCCTCCCCGCGCCAGGCGGACATCATGATCGTTGCCGGGCGGGTCAGCCAGAAGATGGCCCCCGTCCTGCGCCAGGTGTACGACCAGATGATGGAGCCCAAGTGGGTCATCAGCATGGGTGTCTGCGCTTCCACCGGCGGGATGTTCAACAACTACGCGATCGTGCAGGGGGTTGACCAGATCGTGCCCGTCGACGTGTATGCGCCGGGATGCCCGCCCACTCCCGAGACGCTCATCCATGCAATCGAGACGCTCCACCAGTTGATCGAGGACGGCGAGATCATGCGGCGCCGTGACGCGAACAACGGGGGTGCCGCCGTCGAGATCCACGAGATTCCCGCGGGTGCCACGACCTCGGTCTCCATCGGGATCAGGTGACCATGGAGGAGACCGCGACGGAGGCGCAGGAGCAGATGCACGGGTGCCCCGTCATCATGTCGCGCGGCCAGAAGGTCCTTCTTGTCGACCGCAAGGACTACCTGAACGTCATGAAGGCGCTCGTTGCCGACACCTTCGACATGCTCGTCGACCTCACCGGTGTCGACTATCTCGCCATGCCGGGCCGCAAGCCGGGCGCCGGGGTCACCGCCGAGCGCTTCGAGGTGGTCGTGAACCTGCTGTCGATCCAGCGCCGCGAGCGTCTGCGGGTGCGCGTGCAGGTTCCGGAGCTTGATCCTGCCATTGCCTCGCTGTTCGACGTGCACCCCGGCGCAGAGGCACACGAGCGCGAGACCTTCGACAGGGTCGGCAGCGTCGTCGATGGGCATCCCGATCTCACCCGCATCCTCATGCCCGAGGACTGGCAGGGTCACCCGTTGCGCAAGGACTACGACCCTGGCCGCATCCCCGTGCAGTTCAAGGGGGCGAACGCATGACGATCGCCGAGGAAAGAATGGATGACGCCACGGACGAGCCGACGGGGGATGCCCCGGCAGCCGTCGAGCCGGGCCCGCGCAGCCGCACCACGTCTGCGCTGACGGGAGAGGGCCGCCAGGAACTCTCGTCGCGCGCCGGCATGGGTGCAAAGGAACTCCTCCGGGAGGTCGGTGCGGTGCTGCGGATGAGCGAGTCCGAGGCCGCCGCGCTCGCCGACATCGAGTCTGACCCCGACGAGGACCAGACGATGATCATCAACATGGGCCCGCAGCACCCGTCCACGCACGGCGTGCTGCGTCTCATGCTGGAGCTGCAGGGCGAGACCGTCCTGCGCTGCAAGCCGATCATCGGGTACCTGCACACCGGCATGGAGAAGACGGGCGAGCAGCTGACCTACATGCAGGGCGGCACCAACGTCACCCGCATGGACTACCTCTCGCCGTTCAACAACGAGCTCGTGTTCTCCATGGCGGTCGAGAAGCTCCTCGGGATCGACGGTGACATCCCGGAGCGTGCCGTGTGGATGCGCATGTTCCTCAGCGAACTGAACCGCATCAGCAGCCATCTCCTCTTCCTCGCCACGAACGGCATGGACATCGGTGCGGTCTCGATGATGCTGTACGGCTGGCGCGAGCGCGAGGAGGTGCTGCGCTTCTTCCAGAAGGTCACCGGCCTGCGGATGAACCACAACTTCATCCGGCCCGGCGGACTCGCTGCGGACCTGCCCGCCGGCTGGCGTGACGACGTGCTCGACATCCTCGACATGCTCCCGGGGCGGCTCGAGGAGTACGAGATCCTGATGAACGGCCAGCCCATCTGGCGCGAGCGCCTGCAGGGCGTCGGTGTCATCACCGCCCGTGAGGCACTGGCACTCGGCACGAGTGGGCCGATCCTGCGGTCCACCGGCGTGGCGTGGGACCTCCGTCGCGACATGCCGTACCTGCATTACGACGAGGTCGAGTTCGATGTGGTCATCGGCACGCACGGTGATGCGTACGACAGGTTCGCGATCCGCCTGAACGAGATCCGCGAGTCGATGCGCATCGTGCACCAGATCCTCGACCGGATGCCGAAGGGCGACTTCCGCGTGCAGAACAAGAAGGTCACGCCACCGCCGCGTGCCCGCATCGACGAGTCAATGGAGGCCTTGATCCACCACTTCAAGATCTTCACCGAGGGCTTCAAGGTGCCCGAGGGTGAGGTGTACGTGGGCATCGAGAGCCCGCGCGGCGAGATCGGCTGCTACATCGTGAGCGACGGGTCAGCCAACCCGTACCGCATTCACATGCGTGCGCCGTCGTTCGTCAATGTCCAGGCGATGCCGCACATGATGCGAGGCGGCATGGTGGCCGACGCCGTCGCGATCATCTCGTCGGTGGATCCGGTGCTGGGGGAGGTGGACCGCTGATGGCGCGTCTGACAGAGGAGAACGTGCGTCTCGCCCAGGAGATCATCTCGCGCTACCCGCGCCCGCGGTCGGCCATGATTCCGCTTCTGCACCTCGCCCAGGAGCAGGACGGTTATGTCACCGAGGATGCGATGGCCCACATCGCGGGGCTCGTCGGTGCATCGCCGGCGGAGGTCTACGGCACCGCCTCCTTCTACGAGATGTTCAAGTTCCACCCGGTCGGCAGGTACGTGATCAACATCTGCGGCACGATGTCGTGCGCGCTCGCGGGTGCGGAGGACCTCATGCACCACGCAGAGGAGAAGCTCGGCGTCCGCATGGGCGGCACCACCGACGACGGTCTCATCACTCTCGAGCGTGCCGAGTGCCAGGCCGCGTGCACCGAGGCCCCGTGCCTGCAGACCAACTACCGCTACAGCTTCCGGGTGACCGCGGAGTCCTTCGACACGCTGGTCGATGACCTGCGCGCGGGCCGTCTCGCCGACGAGATCCCGCCGCACGGCACGGTCGCGCGGGTGCGTCAGCACATTCCTGCCGACAAGGGTGCGGGCGTGCACGCACCCGAGGACGTGAAGTCGGCCCCGGCATGGCTCGACGGGAAGGCGGCACTGTGAGCGCCGGCGGCACCAACTCGTTCGCGCCCGGTTTCTACGAGGGCGACCGTCCGCGCATCGTGACCTCGCGCTTCGGCCTCGAGGACAGCCACACACTCGCGCGCTTCGTCGCCACCGGTGGCTACGAGGGACTGCGCCGCGCGCTCGGCCGTCCTGCCGGCGAGGTGCACGACGAGGTGCGCAGTGCCACGGTGCTCGGCCGTGGCGGCGCGGGGTTCCCTGCCGGCACGAAGTGGGGCCTGACGCCCCAGGAGGTGTGGCCGCGATACCTGGTCGTGAACGGCGACGAGTCGGAGCCCGGCACGTACAAGGACCGTCTTCTCATGGAGCGTGACCCGCACCAGCTGATCGAGGGGTGTCTCATCGCGTGCTACGCGGCAGGACTCTCGCAGTGCTTCCTGTACATCCGCGGCGAGATGGCGCTCGCCCAGGAGCGCGTGGCAACCGCATTGAACGACGCGTACGCGGCGGGCTACGTGGGTCGCAACATCCTCGGCTCCGGTTTCTCCGTCGACATCGTCCTGCACTGGGGTGCCGGCGCGTACGTGGTCGGCGAGGAGACCGCGCTCATCGAGTCTCTCGAGGGCAACCGCGGGATGCCGCGCCTGAAGCCCCCGTACTTCCCCGCGGCGATCGGCCTCTACGGCCAGCCGACGATCGTCAACAACGTGGAGACGCTCGCGAACCTGCCGTGGCTGATGGTCAACGGCGCCGAGGCGTACACCGCCATCGGCACTCCCACCTCGCCGGGCACGCGCATGGTCGCCGTGTCCGGTCACGTGAAGCGTCCCGGTGTCTACGAGATCGTCAACGGAACGACCACATTCCGTGACCTTCTCTTCGGCGAGGAGTTCTGCGGCGGCATGCGCGACGGACGCACGCTCAAGGCGTTCGTGCCGGGCGGCGGCTCCGCACCCTGGTTCCTGCCGGACCAGCTGGACCTCCCGTTCGAGGCGAGTCAGGTCGGCCCCGCGGGCTCGATGCTCGGGTCCGGTGCGGTGATGGTGATGGATGACACCACCGACATCCCGAGGGCTGCGCTCACCCTGACCCGCTTCTACGCCCACGAGTCATGCGGCAAGTGCACGCCGTGCCGCGAGGGCGGCACGTGGCTCGAGCGCATCCTCAGCCGCATCGTCGACGGAAAGGGCACGGATGCCGACCTCGACCAGCTGATGGAGGTCGGGCAGTCGATCTGTCCGGGCGCGTTCCCGCACGCGTCCAGCGAGCGTCTCGGGATCAATGCCACCCCGTTCCCGTACCGGATGAACACGATCTGCTTCGTCGGGCCCTCCGCCTTCGCCCCCGTCCATTCGGCGCTCACCCTCTTCCGCGAGGAGTTCGATGCCCGTGTCACGAGGCGGATCCACATCCCTGTGTCCGCAGTCGGGGCCGCACAGTGAGCACCACCGAGACGAACGCGGGGGAGACACCCGAGGTACCGGTCGACCCGAACGCGGTCAGCATCTCGATCAACGGCCGCTCCGTCGCGGCCCGCAAGGGCGAGCTCATCATCGCCGCCGCCGACCGCGAGGGCGAGTACATCCCGCGGTTCTGCTACCACCCGCGGATGAGCAGTGTCGGCATGTGCCGCCAGTGCCTCGTCGAGGTCGAGGGCCCGCGCGGCCCGATGATGGTCGTCTCCTGCATGACACCGGTTGCCGACGGCCAGGTCGTGCGAACAGAGACAGAGCAGGTGAAGCGCGCCCAGGAGGGGATGATCGAGATGCTCCTCGCGAACCACCCTCTCGACTGCCCGGTCTGCGACACGGGCGGCGAGTGCCCGCTGCAGGACCAGGCGTTCAGCCACGGCCCCGGCGAGAGCCGTTTCGTGGAGGAGAAGCGCCACTACGAGAAGCCCATCCCGATCAGCGACCTGGTGTTCCTCGACCGTGAGCGCTGCATCCTGTGCGACCGGTGCACGCGTTTCGCACGCGAGGTCGCGGGCGACCCGCTCATCAGTTTCACCCAGCGCGGGAACAACACCCAGGTGATGACCTTCCCTGACGAGCCGTTCGCCTCCTACTTCTCGGGCAACACCGTGCAGATCTGCCCCGTCGGGGCCCTCACCGCCCAGCCCTATCGCTTCAAGGCCCGTCCGTGGGACCTGGAGCAGCGCGAGAGCACCTGCACCACGTGCAGCGTGGGGTGCCGCACCGTGGTGCAGTCGAGCCGCGACGAACTCGTCCGCTACCAGGGAGTCGACAGCGACCCCGTGAACTGGGGCTGGATGTGCGACCGGGGGCGGTTCAACTTCCAGTCGGTGAACTCCGAGGACCGTCTCGGCACCCCGCTCATGCGCCGTGACGGCTCTCTCGCCGCGACGTCGTGGTCCGTCGCGCTCGATGCAGTAGCCCGCGAGATGCGCTCCGGTGGTGCGGTCGCCGTTCTCGGTGGCTCCCGCGGCACCAACGAGGACGCCTTCATGTGGGGCCTCCTTGCCGATGCCGTCGGCAGCACCATGCGCGACGCCCAGATGGATGACGGCCTGCCCTCCTCCGTCTTCTCCCTTCCCCAGGCAACCATCGACTCTGCCTGTGCTGCCGGCACGGTCGTACTGCTCGCACCCGACCTGAAGGAGGAACTGCCCGTCCTCCACATCCGCCTGCGCGACGCGGCAACCAGGCACGGCCTGCGCATCATCGAGATAGCCAGCCACGACACCGGCCTCACGCCCCATGCCTGGCGTTCCGTGCGCTGCGAGCCCGGTGCCCAGCAGGATGCCGTTCGCTCCGTCCTCGCAGATGCCGAGATGTCCGCACAGCTCGCCGGCGGGAACGTGGTCGTCGTCGTCGGCCGGGCGAACCTCGCCGAGTCAGCCGCAACGACGATGGCCGCACTCGACGGCCTTCTCTCCGCGGTTCCCGCCGCGACCGTGCTGCCGGTTCTCCGCCGCGGCAACGTGCGCGGTGCGCTCGGGCTCGGTCTGGCCCCCGTGGACGGCAACGACACTGCCTCGGTGCTCGAGGCCGCCGCAGGCGGCAAGGTTGCGTGCCTCGTTCTCCTCGGTGCCGACCCTCTCAGTGACGTGGCCGATGCTGACCTCGCCCGCCGCGGGATCGCGGGGGCGCGCTTCGTCGTCGCCGTCGACACGTTCCTGACCCGGAGTGCCGCGCAGGCGGATGTCGTGCTGCCGGCCGCCGCGTACGGCGAGAAGGACGGCACCACCACCAACCTCGAGGGCCGTGTGTCGAACGTGGTGCAGAAGATCACGCCGCGGGGAACATCCCGCGCCGACTGGATGGTGGCTGCCGAGCTGCTGCACCTGCTCGGCAAGGACGCCGGCGTGGCCACACTCGCCGATGTGCAGCGGTTGATGAGCGCGCGGTTCCCCGCCTTCGGCGCGGCTGCAGCATCGGTCGAGGTGCGCCGCAACGGTGTCGTCGTCACGTCCGGGGGCGCCCGTCAGCCTGCTCCGGCCGTCTCGGTCACCCCGCGCAGTTCGTACGACTTCCGTCTCGTCGTGTCGCGCAAGCTCTACGACCTCGCCGTGGGCACCGCACAGAGCCCCTCCATGGCGAACCTCGCACCGGGTGCCGCCGTGCTCGTGCACCCGCTCGACGCAGAGCGTGTCGGCGCGCGTGACGGCGCCAACGTGAAGGTGTCGAACAGTCATTCGTCGGTCGTGCTGCCCGTTGTCTCCTCGGGAGCAGTGCCCCGCGGAACAGCGGTCGTGCCCTTCAACCAGCCCGGTGCCGATGTGCGGGGGCTGATCCGTCGCGGTGAGCCCGTCACCGACGTGAGGATCGAGACCGTCTGATGGACGCAATTCTCGCCGTCGACCCGCTCCTCGAGGGCAACCTGCTCTGGACGCCCCTGCTGATCGTGCTGCTGAAGGTCCTCGTGGTCTTCGTCGTCGGTCTTGTCGCGACGATGCTCATGGTCTGGTTCGAGCGCAAGGTGATCGCCGGCATGCAGAACCGCGTCGGGCCGAACAAGGCGGGTCCCTTCGGCCTGCTCCAGACCCTCGCGGACGGCACGAAACTGTTCCTCAAGGAGGACCTCATCCCCGAGAGGGCGGACAGGTTCGTCTTCAAGCTCGCCCCGTACCTGGCCTTCGTCCCGGCGTTCCTCGCCTTCGCGATCATCCCGCTCGGCGGCGACTACCGCAACGGCAACGGCGGAATGGTCGAGTTGTTCGGCCACCAGACGAGGGTGCAGCTGGCCGACCCGCCGGTGGGGGTGCTCTTTGCGCTCGCGATCTCCGCGATTGCCGTGTACGGCATCATGCTCGCGGGCTGGGCGAGCGGGTCCAAGTACCCGCTGCTCGGCTCCGTCCGTGCGTCGGCACAGATGGTCTCCTATGAGGCGGCGCTCGGTCTCAGCGTGGCGTGCGTGCTGCTCGTGGCCGGCACCATGTCCACCAGCGGGATCGTGAACCTGCAGGGGTCCGTCGGCAACTGGAACGTCGTGACCACGGGCTTCGTCCCGTTCTTCATCTTCGTGATCGCCGCAACGGCGGAACTGAACCGGCCCCCCTTCGACCTCGTCGAGGCCGAACAGGAGCTCGTCGGCGGGTTCAACACGGAGTACGCGTCGATCCGTTTCGCGCTCTTCTACCTCGCCGAATTCATGAACACGATCACGATGTCGGCCCTCATCGTCACGCTGTTCTTCGGCGGGCCGCAGCCGGTGTCCATCGGCGGCACCACTCTCGACATCCCGCTCATCCCGAACGCGCTCGAGGGCACCGTGTGGCTGCTCCTCAAGGTGCTCGTCTTCCTGTACATCTACGTGTGGTTCCGTGCCACGCTCCCGCGTTTCCGCTACGACCAGCTCATGGACCTCGGCTGGAAGGTGCTCATACCCGCGTCCCTCGGCTGGTTCATGCTCCTCGCCGCCCAGCGCGTCGGCGAGGACGCCGGCTGGGACCGCATCGTCGTCACGCTCGTGACTGCGCTCGTGCTCATCGGTGGTTACACGTTGCTGCAGCTCGCCATGAAGGTCAGCCGCGACAACCGCGACCGGGACGGAGCGAGCTTCTGATGGGTTACTTCGGCGGATTCCTCGTGACCCTGCGCCAGCACGGGTACAAGAACAAGGTCACCACCCAGTACTCGGGCGGCCGTGTGTTCCGTCGCAAGAACCGCGACGACAAGGACCAGAAGATCGACAAACCCGAGCGCCTCCACGGCCGCCACGTGCTGAACCGGTACGAGGACGGCATGGAGAAGTGCATCGGCTGCGAGCTGTGTGCCGGCGTCTGCCCGGCAAGGTGCATCTACGTGCGCGGCCGGGACAATGACCCCGACAATCCCACCTCGCCGGGTGAGCGTTTCGGTTTCGTCTACGAGATCAACTACCTGCGCTGCATCCACTGCGACCTTTGCGTGGAGGCCTGTCCGACGGAGGCGATCACGGAGACGAAGCTCTTCGAGTTCTCCTTCACGAACCGCAAGGACGCGATCTACACGAAGGCTGAGCTGCTCGTCGGCGACGACGGCAAGCCCCAGCACCTCCCGTGGGAGGACTGGCGCGAGGGCGAGGACGAGCACACGTCGGGCTGGATGCGCGCGACGGCCCCATCCGGCGACGCCACGTTCGAGGGAACGGTCGCGTGGAGCGGGGAGCTGGGCTACGGGGTGCGCGCACCGGAGCCGGCCCAGGATGTCCGCGACGAGGAGGACAACTGATGGAGCTGTTCGTCTTCGTCGCAGCCGCTCTCATGGCGCTCGTCGGGTCGGTCGGGGTCGTGATGCGCAACAACCCCGTTCACGCGGCAATGAGCCTCGTGCTCACCCTGTTCGGGGTGGCGGTGCTCTTCGTGCAGCAGGGCGCCCACTTCCTGGCCGCGGTCCAGATCATCGTGTATGCCGGCGCGATCGTCGTCCTCTTTCTCTTCGTCATCATGCTGCTCGGCGTCGACCGCGCGGAGAACCTCAGGATCGAGCCGCTGGCCGGTCAGCGCGCGGTGGCCGGTGCCGCCGGTGCCGCCATGGTCGGGCTCCTCACGGCCGCCGTGCTGACATCGGAATCGGCGGTCCTGGAGGACGGGAAGGGACTGAGCGCAACCACCCTCGATTCGCCTGATGCCAACATCCGGCAGCTCGCCGAGTCCATCTTCGGTGACAACGTCTTTGCGTTCGAGATCACCTCTGTGCTGCTTCTCGTGGCCGTTGTCGGAACCGTCATCCTCGCCCGTCGCCTCCCGAAGCAGCCCGAGGCCGCGGCGTGAGTGCCGTCATCGAGCCCACGACCAGTTGGTTCCTCATCCTGTCCGCGGTGCTGTTCGCCGTGGGGATGGTCGGGGTGATGGTGCGCCGCAACCCACTCGTCATGTTCATGTGCATCGAACTGATGCTGAATGCCGTCAACCTCTCGTTCGTCACTTTCGCGCGGGCCCGCGCCGACGTGGGCGGCCAGACAGCGGTGTTCTTCGTGCTCGTGGTCGCCGCCGCCGAGGTCACGGTCGGCCTCGGCATCATCGTGTCCATCATGCGCCGTCGCACGGAGGCCACCGCCGACGACCTCTCGGTGCTGAAGGGATAGCCGGTCGTGCTCGATCTTGCCTGGTTGATCCCTGCCCTCCCCCTCGCGGGCTTCCTTCTCATCCTGCTGTTCGGCCGCCGGATGGGCGAGCCCGGTGCGGGCGTCCTCGCGACGTTCATGACCGCTGCCGCCTTCGTCGTCACTGCGGGCACGTACTTCGACCTGCTGTCGCGCACTGCCGAGGAGCGCCACCACACGGTCACGCTCTTCTCGTGGATTCCCGTCGGTGGCCTGCAGGTCGACCTCGCATTCCTGGTGGACCCCCTGAGCGTGACCATGGCGCTCTTCGTGACCGGCATCGGTTCGCTCATCCATCTGTACGCAATCGGGTACATGCACGGTGACCCGAAGTTCCCCAAGTTCTTCCTCTACCTCAACCTGTTCGTCTTCTCGATGTTGATGCTGGTCCTCGGCGAGAACCTTCTCGTGACGTTCCTCGGCTGGGAAGGCGTCGGGGCGTGCTCGTACTTCCTCATCTCGTTCTGGCACGACCGTGACTCCGCCGCGACCGCCGGCAAGAAGGCGTTCGTGACCAACCGTGTCGGCGACTGGGGGATGATGGTCGCGATGTTCATGGCCTTCGCCGCCGTGGGCACGCTGTCCTACGAGGGCATCAACCACGCGGCCCACTCGGGGGAGATCGCCCAGGTGACCGCCACCGGCATCGCGCTCATGCTCTTCGTCGGCGCGTGCGGCAAGTCGGCACAGTTGCCCCTCTACATCTGGCTGCCTGACGCGATGGAGGGCCCCACCCCGGTGTCCGCGCTGATCCACGCCGCCACGATGGTCACGTCCGGTGTGTTCCTCATGACCCGCATGGCCCCTGTCCTCGCCGAGACCTACTCGTGGGCACCTGACGTCATCGCAACCGTCGGAGCCCTCACGGCCCTCTTCGCCGCCACCATCGCCGTGGCACAGACGGACATCAAGAAGGTCCTCGCGTACTCCACGGTCAGCCAGCTCGGTTTCATGTTCCTCGCCGTCGGTTCCGGGGCCTACGTGGCGGCGATCTTCCACATGGTGACCCACGCCTTCTTCAAGGCGCTGCTCTTCCTCGGTTCGGGCTCCGTGATCCACGGCATGCACCACGAGCAGGACATGCGCCGCATGGGTGCGCTGCGCAAGGTCATGCCGATCACCGGTTTCACCTTCATCATCGGCTGGCTCGCGATCGCCGGGGTGCCGCCGTTCGCCGGTTTCTGGTCGAAGGACGAGATCCTTCTCTACGCCTTCGCGAACAACCGTGCGCTCTACCTTGTCGGTGTCGTCACGGCGCTCCTCACCGCCTACTACATGACCCGCCAGGTGATCATGGTGTTCTTCGGCGAGGCGCGCTGGCATGACCACGCGGAGGAGCACGGCGCGCACGGCGACAGCCACGCACCCCACGAGAGCCCCTGGACGATGACGCTGCCGCTCGTGGTCCTCGCCGGGCTCTCCGTCGTGGGCGGTGCCATCCAGCTGCCGTTCACGAAGGGCACCCATTTCCTCGAGCACTGGCTCGGGCCCGTGGTGCACGAGGCCGAGGCTGACATCCACAAGACGTGGGCGTACGAGAACAAGTGGCTGCTGCTGGGTCTCGCGGTCATCATCGCCGCCACCGGCATTGGCGCCTCGGTCGCGGTGTACGCGAAAGGCAAGGCAAGACCGGTCGAGCCGCGCATCCTGGCTGACGGCTGGCGCTACGACGCCGCGATCGCCGGCCTCGTCGGTGGACCCGGCCGGGCCGCGTTCCAGGGCATCGCCGACATCGACGCGCGGATCGTGGACGGCGCCGTGAACGGCGTCGGCACCGAGGTACGCAGCGTCAGCGGTCTGTTGCGCCGGGCCCAGAACGGTTTCATCCGTTCGTACGCGGCGATCATCAGCATCGGTGTCGTCGTGATGCTCGCCTGGTTCGTGTTGAGAGGGGTGCTGTGATGCTCGTGTCCGCCGCCGAGGCAGGTCTCCACTCCGCGTCTTTCCCGGTTCTGACGGCGCTCATCGTGGTGCCGGTGATCGGCTCGCTCCTCGTCGCGTTGCTCAGTGACCGCCGGCCCGAGTGGGTCAAGCTGACTGCCGTCGTGATGTCCGTGGTGACCGCCGGCATGTCCATCTGGCTCCTCTCGGCCTTTTCTGCCCACGAGGGCGGTTTCCAGTTCGTCTCGCGCCATGACTGGATCGGGGCATGGGGGATCTCCTGGCACCTCGGTGTGGATGGCATCTCGCTGTTCCTCGTGGTGCTGACGGGCATCCTGTTCCCGCTCGTGATTCTCGGCGTCGACCCCCATCATGACGAGAAGCGCTACCTCGCCTGGCTCCTCCTCCTCGAGGCCGGCGTGATGGGCAGCTTCCTCAGCCTCGACCTGTTCCTGTTCTTCATCTTCTTCGAGATCGTGCTCGTGCCCATGTACTTCCTCATCGGCGGGTGGGGCTACGACAAGCGCGTCTACGCGGCAACCAAGTTCTTCCTCTACACGATGTTCGGGTCTGCTTTCATGCTCGTGGGCATCATCGCGACAGCCGCGCTCGCGCGGCGCGACATCGGTTACCTGACCTTCGATCTCGTGACGATCGCAGAACGGTCCTCGTTCGCGGCCTCCACCGGTCGCTGGCTCTTCCTGTCGTTCGCGATCGCATTCGCGGTGAAGGTGCCCCTGTTCCCGCTGCACACGTGGCTCCCCGACGCCCACACACAGGCCCCGACCGGAGGCTCCGTGATCCTGGCCGGCGTGCTGCTGAAGCTGGGCACCTACGGCTTCCTGCGTTTCGGGCTCTATCTCTTCCCGGAGGCCGCGGTGTGGGCCAAGCCGCTCTTCCTCACGCTCGCCACCATCGGGGTGATCTGGGGTGCCATCGCGGCGACAATGCAGACCGACCTGAAGCGACTGGTCGCTTACTCGTCCGTGGCGCACCTCGGGTTCATCGTCCTCGGCACCTTCGCCATCACGTCGCAGTCGCTCACCGGCTCCGTCATGCAGATGGTGAACCACGGGGTGTCGACGGGTGCGCTGTTCCTGATGGTCGGGATGATCTACGAGCGCCGGCACACGCGCGAGATCGCCGAGCTCCGCGGCATCCAGAAGGTTGCCCCCATCTTTGCGGCGGCCTTCATGGTCGTGATGCTCTCGTCAATCGGCGTGCCGGGCCTGAACGGGTTCGTCGGTGAGTTCCTGGTGCTCATCGGTTCGTTCGAGACGGCCCGATGGTGGACTGTCGTCGCCGCGACCGGCGTGATTCTCGCCGCGCTGTACCTGCTCTGGGCGTACCAGCGCGTCTTCCACGGCGAGCCGGACGAGGCGAACTCGGCTTTCCCCGAGATCACCCTGCGGGAGGGCGCCCTGGTGCTCTGCTTCATCGGCCTGATCGGGTTCACCGGCATCTACCCGAAGCCGATGCTCGAGCGCATCGAGCCGAGCGTCGACCGTCTGATCGAGCACGTGGAGAAGCACTCTGACCACCGCGCACCCGAGCATGCGTCTGACCACGGCAAGGAGGGCGAGTGATGAACAGCCTCCTCGCGTTCACCGGACCGGACATCGCCTTCACCGACGTCCTGCCGCTCCTGATCTGGCTGGGCACCGCGTGCGCCGTCCTGCTCCTCGGTTCGCTGGTGCCGCGATGGCCGCGAGGGACCTGGGCGGCGGTCACTTCCGTTTCCGCCGTGGCGGTCGTGGTCCAGCAGCTCTCCAAGTGGCAGGACATCGGCACGGAGGGCACCGGCACCGCGCTCGCCGGTGCCGTGTCCGTGGACCGGTTCGCCGTGTTCGGCACGATCATCGTTGCGGTCGCCCTGGGTCTCGTCGCGCTCGTCACCCATGACTACCTGACCCGAGAGGGCAACGACGGCCCGGAGCTCTACGCGCTCTTCATCACGGCTGCCATGGGTGCACAGATCATGCTGAGCGCGAACGATCTCATCGTGCTCTTCCTCGGCCTCGAGACCCTGAGCCTCTCGCTCTACGTGCTGGTGGCGAGCAACCGCCGCCGGGAGCAGAGCCAGGAGGCGGGCCTCAAGTACTTCGTGCTCGGTGGTTTCGCCTCGGCGTTCTTCCTCTACGGGATCGCATTGATCTACGGCGCGACGGGCTCCACGAATCTCACCAGCATCATGGAGGGGTTCGCCGCCGGGATCGCGATCGAGCGCAACGATGCTCTCCTCCTGGTGGGAATCGGCCTTCTCCTGGTGGGGCTCGCCTTCAAGGTCTCTGCCGTCCCGTTCCACGTGTGGACGCCGGATGTCTATGAGGGGGCACCCTCCCCGGTGACCGCGTTCATGGCTTCGGCCGGCAAGGTGGCCGCGTTCACGGCACTCCTCCGCGTGCTCGTCACGGCGCTGGAGCGCAGGGTGGACGACTGGCGGCCGGTCGTGTGGATCCTCGCGATCGTCACCGTGTTCGTCGGCTCGATCCTGGCAGTGGTCCAGACGAACGTGAAGCGCATGCTCGCCTTCTCGTCCATCGCGCATGCAGGGTTCGTGCTGGTCGGTGTCGAGGCTGCCGCCCACGCCGGGAGCAACGGGATCGCGTCGTCGATGACGTACCTGCTCCTCTACACCGTGCTCGTGATCGGTTCCTTCACCGTCGTGTTCGTGGTCGCGGGCAAGGGGGACGGTGCGTCCTCGCTCGACGACTTCCGGGGACTTGCGCGCCGGCGCCCGTTTCTCGCACTCGGTTTCACGGTCCTGCTGCTCGCCCAGGCGGGTGTGCCCTTCACCGGGGGGTTCGTCGCCAAGTTCGGTGTCATCAAGAGTGCGGTCGAGGCCGACAGTTACGTGATCGCTGTCGCCGCGATGGTCGCGGCCGTCATCGGAGCGTTCCTCTACCTCCGGATCATGGTGAGCATGTGGCTCGATGACACCTCCGGCGAGATGACCCTCGAGGTCCCGCGGCTCGCCGGTCTCGTCATCGCACTCACCGTCGTCTTCACCCTCTTCGTCGGGTTCTTCCCCGGCTGGCTGCTCGACGCCGCCGAGCTCATCGGCGTCCACCGCGCGGCACCCGTCGGGTAGGGCAGCCCCCGATGAGGCGCGCACTCGTGCTGCTCGCCACGATGAGCGAGACCGACACCATCGAGTCGGTCCTCGGGGAGGTCGCCGAGGCGACCGGACAGTTGTCCCGGCTCGACTGGTCGTTCAGGGTGCTCATCGTCGACGACGGAGGCTCCGTGGAGTTCCATGCCCTGTGCCGCCGCCTCGGGACGGCGTTCGGGCTGGACCTGGACGTCGTGGACGGGCCGCGCGCCGGACTCGGTGGTGCGGTGCTGCACGGTTTTGCCGCGGCTCTCGCTGACCCGTCCATCGGGTTCGTGGTGAATCTCGATGCCGACGGACAGCATGACGCCCGCCAGATGGGTGACCTCCTCCGGGCGCACATTGCGCGCGGGGCGGGCATCACGATCGGCTCACGATGGACCCGCGGCGGCAGGTGCTACGGGCTGTCCCCGGCGCGCCGGGTCCTGTCGCGGGCGAGTGCCGTCGCACTCCACGCAGCCGGCGTGCCGCGCCACGTGAAGGATCCGACCACCAGTTTCCGTGTGTACGGCCGTGACGTCGTTGATGCCATAGCCCGCGACATCACGGGGTTCTCGGGCTTCTCGTTCTTCGGTGCGGCTGTCGCGGTGGCCCACTCGCGCGGCTACGAGGTGGTCGAGACGCCGATCATCTTTCGTCCCCGTCTCGGGGGCAGGTCCAACCTCCGGGCGGTGCAGGTGAGACGGGCCGTCCGGGACCTTCCCGAGATCGCATCCGTCGCCGCAATGGTGCGGCGGCGCGAGCAGGGATTCCTGACTGCGGCCCATGCCGCGGCCGGGCCGGCCGCGTACAACGCGTCCCGTGAACTGGAGGTCCTCTCGAACACCCCCGTCTCCACCCGCATCGTTCTTGATGCACTCCTCCCGCACGTCGGTGGGCGCGTGCTCGAGGTCGGTGCAGGGCTCGGGCTCGTCACGGAGCAGCTGGTCGCCGCGGGGCGCACGGTGACCGCGCTGGAGCCCGACCCGTCCCTCCATGCGCGCATCGGCAGCAGGGGAGCAGGCGCCACCGTCCTCAACGCGACGCTCGCATCGAGTGGCGTGACCGGCCCGTTCGACACCGTGCTGTACGTGAACGTCCTCGAGCACATCGAGGATGATGCCGCTGAACTTGCGGCAGCTCGTGGCGTCCTGCGCGCGGGGGGGAACATCGTGATCTTCGTCCCCGCGATGCCGTCACTGTGGGGCACGATGGATGCGGTGTCCGGCCATTTCCGGCGGTACCGCAGGAGGGAACTCGCGACGGTGATGCATGCCGCGGGACTCCGCACGCAGGTGCTGCACAACTTCGACCCCGTGGGAATCATCCCGTACTGGCTCGCCTACAGGATCCTGCGCAGGAAGGTTCTCGGCGGGGCGGCAGTCGGCGCCTACGACAGGGTCATCGTCCCGGCGTCACGGGTCGTCTCGCGGGTCTCGCGGGGGCGCGGCCCGGGAAAGAACCTGGTCGCGGTCGGTTCGTCCGCGCCCTGACGTCATCGGTACTCTCTGCCGCATGGCAGTGCTCACGGACTTCAGCGACAACATCCTCACCATCACGATCAACCGCCCCGACGCGGGCAACGCCCTCAACGCCGAGGTCGGCGAGGGTCTCGTGGATGCGTTCAAGCGGGCCGAGGACGACGACGACGTCCGCGCGGTCATCCTCACGGGTGCGGGGGAGAAGATCTTCTGTGCCGGCATGGACCTGAAGGCGTTCGCCTCCGGCCAGGGTGTCGACAAGATCGGGGCCGGCATGAGTGCCCTCGACACCTGCAGGAAGCCGCTCATCGCGGCGGTGAACGGGCATGCACTCGCGGGCGGCTTCGAACTGGTGCTGAAGTGCGACATGGTCGTGTCGGTCGACGGCGTGCGCTTCGGGATCCCCGAGGTGAAGCGCGGTCTCTACGCCGCCGGCGGCGGGACGCGCCTGCCGCGGCGCATCCCGCTCGCGGTCGCGCTCGAGATGGGCCTCACCGGTGACCCGATCTCCCCCCAGCGAGCGCTCGAGCTGGGTCTCATCAACCAGGTCGTGCCGCGCGAGGATCTGCTCCCCGCCGCCACTGCGCTCGCCGCGCGCGTCACCGTCAACGGGCCGCTCGCCGTGCGGTGGACGAAGGAACTCATGTGGGACGAGCTCGGCCAGCCGAGCGCCGAGAAGCAGCGCGAGGCGACCGGGAAGGTCTTCAGCAGCGAGGACGCACGCGAGGGCGCGACCGCGTTCGCCGAGAAGCGCACGCCGCAGTGGAAGAACCGCTGAACGGATGAGCGGCGGGCGCGCCTAGCGGCGCGCCTGCGCCACGAGAGTGTCGAAGAGGCCCTGGTTCGCGGGGTCGTCCGCAGCGGTGTCCTCGGGGTGCCACTGCACGCCCACCACCCAGCGAGCGGTCTCGTGCTCGACGGCCTCGATGGTGCCGTCAGCCGTGGTGGCCACGATCCGCAGACATGCCGCAGGCTGGTCGATCGCCTGGTGGTGGTAGGACATCGCGAGTGGCTCCGTCGTTCCCATCGCTGTCGCCACGCGCGAGCCCGCCACCACGTTGACCGAGTGGAGCACGCCGCGGTGCTCCCTGAAGTTGTCGAGGTGCTGGACGAGCGTCCCGCCCATCGCGACGTTCAGCACCTGGTGCCCGCGGCACACCGCGAGCACCGGCAAGTCGAGCAAGATCGCGTGGCGAAGTGCACCGATCTCGAAGTCGTCGAGCGCGGCGTTGACGCCGAAGAGCCTGGCGCGCTCGGTCTGGCCGTAGGAGCGGGGGTCGACGTCCCCGCCACCGAGCATGACCACCCCGTCGCACCTGTCGATCGTGGCGCGGACTGCCGCGGCATCGTCGTTCGGTGGGATCACCACGGGGATGCCCCCGGCACGCTGGATCGCGTCCACATAGAGGCGGCCCGCGGCGACCACGGGGGTGCGCATGTTCTTCGCCTCGTCGCTGCGCCGCCCGGGTATGGCGATGAGAGGGGAAGTCACCGTGGCTCCACTCTCTCGATGCCGTAGCCCGCCGACCGGGCGGCCTCGACGACCACGTCAGCATGCTCGGGCCCGCGCACCTCGAGCACTGCCTGCACGCCCGTCTCGCGCACGTGCAGATCGACACCCTCGCGAACGTGCTCGACCTCGATGAGGTTCGCCCCGCTCGCCGCGAACAGTGCGAGCAGGCCCGCGAGGCCACCGGGACGGTCGGAGATGCGCGCGAACACGATGAGCCGCCGCCCTGCCTTCGTCTCGTTGCGCCGGATGAGGCCGGGAACGGCGCCGAGATCGACGTTCCCGCCCGAGAGCACGACACACGTCGTCCCGGTTGGTGCCGTCCGTGCGGCGCCGGTCATCAGTGCGGAGACCCCGACCGCGCCGCCGCCCTCGACGTAGAGCTTGCCCCTGTCCATCAGCAGCACCATCGCATCGGACACGGAGTCCTCGTCCACGACGACGACATCGTCGACCCATCGCCTCACCACCGGACCGGTCACCTCGCCCGGCCACTTCACTGCGATGCCGTCCGCGAGGGTGACGATCGGTCCGTCGGCCGGGAGGATCCCTGCGTACGGCGCGCACGCGCGCACCTGCACGCCGATCACCTCGATGGAGGGGTTCGCGTTCTTCAGGACCCACGCCACGCCACCGGTCAGGCCACCGCCGCCGAGGGGGATGATGACCCGGGAGAGGTCGGGGATGTCCTCCAAGAGTTCGAGGCCGAGCGTGGCCTGTCCAGCCATCACGGCGGGATCATCGAACGGGTGACAGAAGTTCATTCCCGTCGCCGCGGCACGGTCCCGTGCCCTCGCCACTGCGGCATCGAGCGTGTCGCCCCCCTCCGAGAGGGTCGCTCCGTAACTGCGCACCGACTCCATCTTCGACAGCGACGCCCCCGCGGGAACGAAGATCTCACAGGGGATGCCCCGCTTCCGCGCCGCGAACGCGAGTGCCTGGGCGTGGTTTCCGGCGCTCCCCGCGACCACGCCCGACGCGGCTGCGTCACCGAGGGTGGCGATCTTGTTCATCGCACCGCGGATCTTGAAGGACCCGGTTCGCTGGAGGTTCTCGGCCTTCAGCACGACGGACCCGCCGCACATGTCGGACAGGGCTGCCGACTCGGTGACCGGCGTGTGCTTCACGGTGCCCCTGCCGGCCTCGCGGGCCTTCCGGACGCTCTCTTGCGAGATGGGGCCATTATCCGTGTCCGCGCGACCCATCAGGGCAATACCGTAGTGGGCATGCGCGCGGCGTTGATCGGAAACAGGGAGGACACCGATCCCGGAATCATCGGCCACGTCCTGCGCGAGCGGGGGTTCTCTTTCACCGAGTTCGCCCGGGAGGATCCCGGTTCGTACCACGACCCTTCCTCGTTCGACCTCGTTCTTGCCATGGGGTCCTCCTGGAGTGCCTACTGGGAGCGGGTGGTCGCAGAAACCGCCGCCGAACGGGCTTTCCTCGGCGATGCACACCAGGCCGGTGTCCCGGTGCTCGGTGTGTGTTTCGGGGCCCAGCAACTGGCACTGGCCCTGGGGGGTGCGGTGACCCGGGCGCAGACTCCCGAGGTCGGGTGGCACAATGTCACAAGCATTCCAGAGGCGGCGTCCGTCGCAGGGGCCGAAACCCTTGCAGGACAATGGTTTCAGTGGCATTACGACCGGTTCTCGGTGCCCGCCGGGGCGCTGGCCCTGGCTGAGAGCCCAGCTGCCCCCCAGGCGTTCACATCCGGTCGCACCCTGGCGCTCCAGTTCCACCCCGAGGTGACCGTGTCGATCGTGGCGCACTGGGCATCGGGTGGCGGGGAGCAGGAACTCCTCGATGCGGGGATCGACCCGGGGGAGTTGTTCGCGGAGACGGCAGCACTGATGGCGGATGTGGCACCCCGCACCGAGCGGCTCGTGGATTGGTTCCTTGAGAGATCAGCACTAGCGCACGAATGAACATCACCCCTGCGGCACACAGGTGTGACATGGGCTGCGGGACACGTGCAGGACCGGCGTGGAGTTGGGGGCCGATGTTGGCCCCGTAGTAGTTTTGCCTCCGATGTCTCAGTTCCTGCGGTCATACCTCACCGTGATCTGGTTCGGGCTCGCTTCGATCCTGATTGCGGGTCTGCTGCTGGGCATCTCGGCCGTTCTGCGGCCGAACAAACCCTCCGAGGAGAAGTTGCTGACCTACGAGAGCGGCGTGGACCCGGTCGGCGAGGGCTGGTCCCAGAGCCAGATCCGCTACTACGTCTATGCCCTCCTTTTCGTGATCTTCGATGTGGAGGCCGTTTTCATCTTCCCGTGGGCCACCCAACTGGAGCGGTACGCGGGTTTCGGTCTCATCGAGATGGGTGTCTTCGTGGCGATCCTCGTTCTCGGTCTCGTGTACGCATGGCGCAAGCGCGTCCTGCGCTGGGCATAGGCGGAACATCATGGGTCTTGTCGACAGGGGGAGGCTCCCCAAGCCCCTCACCACGCTCTTCAACATGGGTCGGTCGTACTCCATGTGGGTCTACCAGTGGGGCCTGGCCTGCTGCGCCATCGAGATGGGTGCCGCATTCGGCTCGCCACGCTATGACGTGATGCGCCTCGGTGTCATCCCGCTGCCGGCCAGCCCCCGACAGGCCGACCTCGTGGTCATCTCGGGCACTGTCACCGACAAGATGGCGCCGGCCATCAAGCGCCTCTACGAGCAGATGCCCGAACCGAAGTATGTGATCTCCATGGGGTCGTGTGCCAACTGCGGCGGGCCCTACTGGGACAGCTACTCGGTCACCAAGGGTGTCGACCAGATCATCCCGGTCGACGTGTACGTGCCCGGCTGCCCGCCCCGGCCTGAGGCCCTCCTCGAGGGGATCGTGCTCCTGCAGCAGCGCATCAAGAACGAGGACATGGGGGCGCGCTGGCGCGGCGAGGGAACGGTGCCCATGAGCGCCGTGGACGGCGAGTCCGCGGAACGTGGGGGTGTTCCCGTTGTCGCCGGCTGACACCACCGAGGCGCCCCGCGACGAGCGCCGTGAGACCGAACTCGGCGCCATCCTGGGGGCGCTCGGGGGCAATGTCGCCGACTCGCTCCTCAAGCCGAACGATGACATCTGGGTGCGTGTCACCACCGAGTCGTGGCGCTCCAGTATCGAGACGATCCGCTCGCTCGGGTACGCGTACTTCTGTTTCCTGTCTGCGATCGACTGGATGCCCTCGCCGTTCGGCAAAGGCGAGAACGATCCCACCCAGCCCGCCCCGGAACGGGACAACAGCATCGTCCAGGGCTACACCGGGGGTGCCACGCGCTTCCAGCTGCTCGTGCGGCTCGTGATGCCCGGTTCCACCAGCGGCGTGAACATCAAGTGCGACGTGCCCGATGACTCCATGACGGTGGAGTCGCTCGTGCCGGTCTTTGCCGGCGCAAACTGGCACGAGCGCGAGACATGGGAGATGTTCGGCATCAACTTCGCCGGTCACCCTGATCTGCGCCACATGTACCTGCCCCAGGATTTCGAGGGCTTCCCCCTCCGCAAGGACTTCCCCCTGCTTGCCCGCATCGTGAAGCCCTGGCCGGGCATCGTCGATGTCGAGCCGCTGCCGGGGGACGAGAACGAGGAAGAGAGCGAGCAGTCATGACTCTGATCGGCGACCGCCAGCAACTCTCCTACATCGCCGCGCAGGCCGCCGACGCCCGCGTGAATGTGGAGCTCGAGACCGAGGGCATGACACTCAACATCGGCCCGCAGCACCCCGCCACCCACGGCACACTGCGCATCATCGCCCGTCTCGACGGCGAGCAGGTCGTGTGGGCCGAGCCGTCCGCCGGGTACATGCACCGTGGCTACGAGAAGCTCACCGAGGTGCGCACCTTCCCGCAGGTGACTGCACTCGTCAACCGCATCGACTGGCTCGGCAGCTTCGCGAACGAGGTGCCGTTCATCCTCGCCGCGGAGAAGCTCATGGGTGTGGAGGCCACGCCGCGCGCCCAGCACATCCGGACGATACTGTTCGAGCTGTCGCGCATCGCGAACGTTTCGTTGTTCCTCGGTGATCTCGGGGTGCAGCTCGGCGCCGTCACGCCGGTCTTCTTCGCGTTCCGCGACCGCGAGTACGTGCTCAACCTGATCGAGGCCGCCACCGGCGGACGTTTCCACCCCAACTTCGACCGCATCGGCGGACTGAAGGACGACCTGCCGGCGGGCTTCATCGACGAGACGCGCTCGGTGATGAAGAAACTGCGCAACTTCTGCGACGAGATCGAGAACCTGCTCTTCGGCAACGAGATCTTCCAGTCGCGCACCCGCGGCATCGGCGTGATCCCGAAGGAGGTCGCGCTCCAGTACGGCCTCAGCGGCGCGAACCTGCGCGCAAGCGGCGTGGATTGGGACCTGCGCCGTGACCAGAAGATCGCGATGGCGTGGGACAAGGCCGACTGGAAGGTCATCACCCACCCGGACGGTGACTCGTTCGCACGCTGCTGGGTGCGCCTGCAGGAGGTCCGCGAGTCCACCCGAATCGTCGACCAACTGCTCGACACCATCCCGGGCGGTCCCGTCATGGTGAAGGTGCCGAAGATCATCAAGGTGCCCGAGGGCGAGGCGTGGGTGAGCACGGAGAATCCGCTCGGCGAGATGGGCTACTACGTGGTCTCCAAGAATGACCAGGGTCCGTTCCGGGTGAAGATCCGCAGCGCCTCCTTCAACAACATCTCGATCGTGCCGTGGCTGCTGAAGGGTGTCTACGTGCCCGACATCATCACGATCCTCGCCTCGCTCTACTTCATCCTCGGGGACATCGACCGTTGATGCATGCCCTCCTTGCCTCTGACGTCCCGTACTGGGCCCAGTCGCTGCTCCGGGTACTCGGGGGACTGGTGGCGGTGCTGCTCCCCGCGGGCACCGTCGTCTACCTGTTCCTGTTCAAGATGATGTCCTTCATGCAGAGCCGCCTCGGTCCCATGGAGGCCGGTCCGTACGGTTCGCTGCAGCTCTTCGCTGAGGTCGGAAAGTGGCTGCAGAAAGAGGACATCCACCCCGCCCGTGCCGACAAGTTTCTCTTCAAGATCGCGCCGCTCGTCGTTCTCGCCAGCACGTTCCTGCTCGTCGTCGTCGTTCCCTTCGGCCCGGACGCATGGTTCACGAACTTCGAGGCCGGCATCTTCTACGCGCTCGCGGTGTCATCGGTGTCCGTGCTCGGCATCCTCATCGCCGGCTGGGCCAGCGCCAACAAGTACTCCCTGCTCGGCGGCCTGCGTGCGGCCGGCCAGTTGGTCGCCTACGAACTGCCCATGGTCCTCGCTGTCATCGGCGTGGTCATCCAGGCCGGCACCATGAACCTCCAGGAAATCGTGGTCGCCCAGAACGCGGGCTCGATGTTCGGTTGGGACGGACTCGGCAACCCCTACCTCCTCACGCAATTCGTCGGTTTCGCGGTGTTCATGATTGCGGTGCAGGCAGAACTCACCCAGACCCCGTTCGACATGCCGATCGCGGAGTCCGAGCTGGTCTCGGGCTACATGACCGAGTACTCGGGTTTCCGCTTCCTCATCTTCTTCATCGCCGAGTTCGCCACCGCCGGCGTCTTCTCGATGATCGCCGCCGTCCTCTTCCTCGGCGGGTGGGGCGTGCCGTTCAGCTGGTTCGGATGGACGTCACTCGGTGACATCGACAACTGGATGAACATCGTCGGCCCGCTCATCCTCTTCACGAAGATGATCGTGCTCACCTTCCTCATCATGTGGGTCCGTTTCTCGTACCCGCGTTTCCGCGAGGACCAACTGCAGGGCTTCGCCTGGAAGGTCCTGATCCCTGTCTCTCTCGTCAACATCATGGTGACGGCGATCCTGAAGGTGGCGTTCTGATGGCCAAGCCCAAGGTCCCCGGTCTGCTGAAGGGGCTCGGAGTCACCTTTGGCACCCTCATGCGCACCGTCACGGAGGGCGCCGCGACGGTGCAGTACCCGCACGAGAAGGAGACGCCGCCGATCCGTGCCCGCGGGGTCATCGCCCTGCACGAGGGCAACTGCACCTCCTGCATGCTGTGCGTCCGTTCCTGCCCGGACTGGTGCATCTACATCGAGGGTCACAAGGAACTCGCCCCACCGCGCCGCGCGGGCGGTGCGCCGCGCAAGGTCAACAAGCTCGACCGTTTCGACATCGACTACGCGCTCTGCATGTACTGCGGCATCTGTGTGGAGGTGTGCCCGTTCGATGCGCTGTTCTGGAGCCCCGAGTACGAGTACTCCGAGCCCCGTATCTCGGACCTCCTCCACGACAAGTCGAAGCTCGGCGAGTGGATGGAGACCGTCCCGGAGGCCCCCGAGCTCGAGGCGGGCGCCGAGAAGAAGGGCAAGAAGTGATGCTGGCCGCAGACCTTCTGGTCGCCCAGAACGTGGGTTTCTACCTGATCGCCGGCGTAATGGTCGTCGGCGCCCTGCGCGTGGTCACCTCCAACAACGTGGTGCACGCGGCACTGTGGCTGGTGGTCGTGCTCGCCGGAGCCGCCGCCCAGTACGTGCTCCTCGCCGCTGAGTTCGTGGCCATCACCCAGGTGCTCGTCTACATCGGCGCCGTGATGGTCCTGTTCCTGTTCGGCACCATGCTCACCCGTGCGCGCATCGGCGCCGAGAAGGACCTCAACAACAAGAACTGGGTTCTCGGTGTCCCTGTTGCCGTGTTGATGCTCGCCACCATGGTGATCGCCCTCAACGACGGTTTCGGCAACGAGCAACTGCCCCTTGATGCGCCCCCCATCAACACCGAGACCATCTCCGACCAGATCTTCGGCCCCTACCTGCTGCCCTTCTGGGCACTCTCGTTCGTGCTCCTCGCCGCTGTCATCGGCGCGATAGTGCTGGCCAGGAAGGACTGACCGTGCTGCTGAACCAGTTCCTCATCCTCGGTGCCGTGCTGTTCTCCATCGGCGTGTACGGCGTCATCGCCCGTCGCAACGCGGTGCTCGTGCTCATGTCGATCGAGCTCATCCTGAACTCGGTGAACATCAACCTCCTCGCGTTCTCGCTGCGCAGCGGCACCGCTGACGGTCACACGTTCGCTCTCTATGTCATTGCGGTCGCTGCCGCCGAGGTCGGCGTGGGGCTGGCAATGGTCCTGCTCATGTACCGCAACCGTCGGTCCATCGGCCTCGACGAACTCGCAGAGATGAAGGGCTGACCCCATGTTCGGCGCCTCCACCGAAGCCACGTCCGCAGTGCTGACCTCCGGGTTCTTCCTGGAGAACGCCTGGTTGATCCCGGTCATCCCGGCCGTCGCCTTCGCGCTCATCATTTTCTTCGGCAAGAAGATGCCGATGAAGGGCAGCGAGATCGGCATCCTCTCCATGGTCGCCTCGCTCGTGTTCTCGGGCGGCGCCATCCTGCAGTGGATCAACCGCGTGAACGGCGCCGGTGAGGACCAGTACGTGGCCCCTGTCATCAGGACCTGGACCTGGTGGCAGAGCGGCGGAATGGAATTCGGTCTGGGCCAGCACGTCGACGGCCTCACCCTCGCCGTGCTCGGTGTCGTTGCATTCATCTCCACGCTCGTGCAGATCTACTCGGTGGAGTACCTGCGCGGCGACCGCCGCTACACCCACTTCTTCGCCTCGCTCACGCTGTTCTCTGCGGGCATGATGAACATGGTCGTCGCCGAGAACATGATCCAGCTGATCCTCGGCTGGGAGATCATGGGCCTCTGCTCCTTCTTGCTCATCGGCCACTGGTGGGAGGAGGGTGCGAACAGCCGTGCCGCGCTCAAGGCGTTCTTCACCACCCGGACCGGTGACGTCGGCCTGCTCGCCGGCACCTCGATCCTCTTCTTCGCCGCCAACGACTGGACCCAGAAGACCCTCGGCGTCAGCGGTTTCTCCATCCGCGGTCTCTCGGCATGGGCACTCTCGGGCGACCCGAGCCACGCTGCGATCCTGTGGGGTGCGGTCGCGCTCTTCGTCGCTGCCATCGGCAAGTCGGGTCAGTTCCCGCTGCACACCTGGCTGCCCGACGCAATGGCGGGCCCGACCCCGGTGTCGTCGCTGCTGCATTCCTCCACCATGGTGGTGGCCGGCGTGTTCCTGGTCGCCCGCCTGTACCCCGTCTTCTTCGAGGGCCTCGACATCCTCGGCGGCAGCTCCAACTTCATCGTCATCATCGGCGGAATCACCATCGTGATCGCGGCCGCTCTTGCGTTCGTCCAGACCGACATCAAGAAGGTGCTCGCGTACTCCACGGTCAGCCAGCTGGGCTACATGATGATGGGCCTCGGCGCCGGTGCGTGGCTCCCTGCGGTCTTCCACATCTTCACCCATGCGTTCTTCAAGGCGTGCTTGTTCCTCGGCGCCGGTTCGATCAGCCACAGCGCGTCGCACCACTCCTTCGAGATGAAGAAGGACATGGGTGGCCTGCGCAAGTTCATGCCGGTCACCTTCGGCACGTGGATCATCAGCACGCTCGCCCTGTGCGGGGTCTTCCCGTTCTCGGGTTTTTTCTCGAAGGACGAGATCATCGACAACGTGGGCCACAACGGGTACACGCTGTTCATGTGGGTCGGTCTCGCCGGCGCCTTCCTCACGGCCGCGTACATGACCCGTGCGACCTACCTCACGTTCTTCGGTGAGCCCCGCGGCGCCGCGGCGGGCGAGCACCATGACGAGCACGGTGATGCACACGGCGACGACGCGCACGCGGTCCACGGCGATGACCACGCCCATGACG
>SXGQ01842113.1_pt1 | contig 32338 bp, 29 predicted proteins | sample 3178371 | NCBI WGS metagenome assembly SXGQ01 (sample SAMN11356859, study PRJNA531348) | freshwater metagenome | isolation source: freshwater sample F1-20 | place: China: Fuxian Lake, Yuxi | collected 2017-12-25
ATGTTCAAGAAATCCGCAAGCAAACACACAACGCGTTGATGGCGATTTAAAATACGTTTGCGGTCCAAAGCGCGGGCCACTTTGAAGGCGACTCGATAAATTTATAAATTGTCCTGCGCGATTGCGCCGCCAAATAATTCTTGCAGCACGTTGGTGGCGTACGCGCCCTTGGGAAGATCAAACGCAACGCGCACAAAGTTGCCGTGCTCGTCCACGCCGGCCTCGGCTTGCGGATGAGCCAGCGCAATTCGCAGCGGTCTGCGCGAACCGGATGGCTGAAAATCTGGATCAAGAAATTGCTGCTGCTCGAGGGAAAATTGCGCGATGGCGTTTAGTTCAATTGGCAACGCGGCGTCCTCACCCCACATCACTCCAGGGCCTGCAAGCGGAGCGCTTGGCGAAATCTCAAATTCGTTCAGGCGTGTTTGCAAAGTTGCCGCATCTTGATCGCTGTCAAGCATGAGTTGAGTGACTCTAAATATGGCGCCGCCCTGATGTAGAAACGCCAAGTCACCCGCGATGAGATGGTCGAACGTGTTGGTGCGCAAGCGTTGATCAAGAACTGAATTGAATATGGCCGACTGCAAAGCGCAAATCCAGAAGTCCCGCATTTGCGGCTTGATGGCTTTCACGGCGGCCTTGGCCGTGGCGCCTTCGGACAACGCCTTCAACGCGGCGCGCTCGGCAAGATCAGATTGGGCCCAGTGCGCAATAGCGGCGCGAAATTCATTCTTGTGAAATGTGTCGCGGCGATCTTGCTGCCACTCTGGAAATGGCGTGCCCGTGACGCCAAGCAATTCATCGAGAAATCCTTGCCAATCTTGCAACACCAACAAGCGCCCAAGAATGTGGCCATTCAATCGATAGCCAAATCGCTGCGCGCCAAACGCGTTTGGAACACCGCTCTTTGACAATCGATACAGGTCGCGATGAATTCTTGGAATACACGAAGGCTCAATGTCGCGCACGCGAATGGCGAAACGATTGCCAAGCAATTGACCGACGCGCAATTTGGCTTGATGGCGCTTGGTCCAAAGAATGTGCACATGCGGATGCTCAAGCGGCCGTGGATCGGGCTGACCTGGCAGGTGAATGGACAGCGATTGCTGCGCGACGGCGTGCTTGTCCTTCATTCCGGCGTAGCCAATGGCGCGTGGCGAAACGCCGCAGTGGCGCGCCACAATGTCGATGAGTTCATCGTGGCGAATTCCAATTTTCTGAATGCCCATGTGCAAATGTTCGCCATCACCGGTGAGATCATAAAGTGGAAGCTCCTCCACAAGAAAATCTTCGGGGCGAATTTTTATTTTTCCCGCAAGTGGCGCGGCTTGCAGCAAAGAGCATTGACACAGTGGCGCTGGAATAACTTCGCGCGGAACGCTTGACGCAGATTCATTCATGGCGGGGCTCGCGCGAAGAAATTGTGAGGCGCGGACGAACACAAAAGCGAAGGGGTGATCGGGAAAAAATTTTCATGGCAATACTCCGTGCGCTACCAAGGCGCGGCGGATTTGTGGCACAGTTTCACACTGCGGATCAATCTGTATCGCGCGCCAACCCGCTTGAGTGGCGGCGTCGACATTTTCCGCAATGTCGTCAAAGTAAAGAATGTCCGCGGCACGCGCTTGGGTGGCGCGCTCAAATGCCTGAAAAATGGCTTGATTTGGCTTCTCCAATTGAAACAAGTGCGAGGCGTGGCGATGCTGAATTGCCGCGAAAGCCGCGATGGATTCCATCAATTCCCAGTGCCGCTGGTTGGTGTTGGAGAGACATGCCGTGGAAACGCCGCGCTGTTTCAAATCCAGCAACAACTGCTCCGCGCCTTCATACGCGCCAACAATCACGGACTCGTGAATGCGCGCCACATCGCGAGCGCTCACAAGACTGGCGGTCAACTCGCTCACGCCTTTGCAAAAATCATCCTGCGAAAGAACGCCACGCTGATGCTCAGAAACAATTTTTCCAAATTCCGCCCCGCGATGCCGCGTGGGATCATGCGCGGCATTGTTGGCGACATGCACTCCCGCAACCGTTGCGGCCTGCTGCCAAGAGTGGTGAATGCGAACGATCACTCCGCCAAGATCAAATACAACCCAAGATATGGCGCGGTCAGTTTGCGTTGTCACTCACAAATTCTCGTCTTCATCTTCTTGATCGTCGTCTTCATCTTCCATGTCGGCGCTGATCTCCGGCACTGGATTCATTCCCGCCGCGGCTTGGGCGCTGGCGGCTTCAAGCACTTCCTCGGCCACCAAAATTGGAACGCCCTTGGCAATTCCAAGCGCGATGGCGTCGGATGGACGCGAGTCAATTTCAATCTCGTGCTGGCCCTTGGACACTATCAACTGGGCGAAAAAAGTTCCGTTGTCCAGTTTGGTGATTTCAATGCGGAGCAACTCGCCGCCAAGCGACTCGATGGTGTTGGCCAGCAAATCGTGGGTCTGCGGCCGTGCAATTTCAATGCCTTTCAGTCGCCGCTCAATGGCGAAAGCCTCGGGCAAACCAATCACAATCGGAAACGCGCGCGTGCCGCCCACTTCCGAAAGCTCAATGATTTGCATGTCCGTCATTTCACGAATAAAAATTCGCGAGAGTTGCATTGGAATATTCATTGGGTTCTCCGATGGATAGTGTAGGACGTCACAGGAATCAAAGCGCCCGCTACCATGGTCCGCTTCATTCGTAAAGCAATTTGAAACACTTTTAACAACACTTCTCACAACACCTTCAATAAGGAAACTGGAATGGCATCAAAGCATCTTTTCACAAGCGAGTCAGTGTCAATGGGCCACCCCGACAAACTGGCTGACCAAATTTCCGACGCCATCTTGGACGCCATGTTGGCGCAAGATCCCAAGAGCCGCGTGGCTTGTGAAACATTGGTGACCACTGGGCTGTGCGTGATCGCTGGCGAAGTGACCACGACTGGTTGGGTTGATATTCCGGGCGTTGTGCGCAGCACCGTGCTCAAGGCCGGCTACGACGACGCCGACAAGGGATTTGATGGACGCAGTTGTGGCGTGAGCGTTGCGCTTGGAAAGCAAAGTCCGGACATCGCGCGCGGCGTGAACACCAAGCAATCCAAGAGCAAAAAGAAAAAGGCGCAAGGCGCCGGCGACCAAGGAATGATGTTTGGATTTGCATGCAATGAAACCGCGGAACTGATGCCGTTGCCAATTCAAATGGCGCATGATCTTGTGCGCCGCCAAGCGAATATCCGCGAGAAGTGCGGGATTGAAGGCTTGCGCCCCGATGCCAAGAGCCAAGTCACCGTTGAATACGACGGGCTCATTCCAACGCGCATTGACACCGTGGTTTTGTCCACGCAACACGCGCCCATGTGGAACGAGAAGCAAGATCGACTGAAGCAAGAAGTGATTCAACACATTATCAAGCCGTCGCTTGGACGATGGTGGAACAACAACATTCGTGTGTTTGTAAATCCAACAGGCCGCTTTGAAATTGGCGGTCCGCACGGTGATTGCGGCTTGACTGGTCGCAAAATTATCGTGGACACATATGGTGGCCGCGGTCGGCACGGCGGCGGCGCTTTCAGTGGCAAAGATCCGAGCAAAGTGGATCGCAGCGCGGCGTACATGGCGCGCCACATGGCCAAGAATATTGTCGCGGCGAAGTTGGCGAAAGTGTGTGAGGTTCAACTTTCATACGCGATTGGCGTTGCGGAACCTGTGAGCGTGCATATTGACACGCAAGGCACCGGCGAAATTGCCGACGCGCAATTGTCCAAGTTGGTTCAGAGTTTCTTTGATCTGACTCCAGCGGGCATCATCAAACATTTGGATTTGCTCAAGCCCATCTACACGCCAACCGCGGCGCACGGCCACTTTGGCCGCAAGCCTGGCGAAGGCGGCAAGGGCACATTCACGTGGGAAAAAACTGAGGACGCCCCCGCTCTTGCAAAGGCCGCGCAACGCTTGCGGTCCAAGCGTTGAATCCCGGACGCGCCGCGGCATATGAACGCATTGCTTTGTGCGCGCGCGAGTGGCCGCGCTTTGACTTTAAAGTTGATGCCGCGCAAGACAGCGCCATCGAGCCACGCGATCGCGCGCTTGGGCGCACCATTGAATTGCAAGTTGTTCGACGTTGGCTCACGCTGCAAGCGGTGATCGCGCCGTTGCTCGATCGACCTTGGCACACCATTCAACCTGGAATGCAAGCGGCGTTATTGGGTGGCGCGGCGCAATTGCTATTGATGGACCGCGTGCCCGACCACGCGGTGCTGGATGAAACTGTGGAGTGGGCCAAGACCGCCGTGCGCGTGGGCGCAGGTGGAATGGTGAACGCCATCTTGCGCAAGATCGCGGCGCTGCGCGTGGAGAAATTATCCACGCAGGCCTTTGCGAAATTTCAAACGCCAGAGCGCTACCACCTGCCTCTTGAAGATGGCGGCGCGTGGAGCTTGTCGGAGGATGTGTTCGCCAGTTCCGCGCCCGAGCGCCTGTCGCAACAATCAAGCCATCCGCTGGATGTGGTTTTGCGCTGGACAAATCGAATGAGCGTGAAAGACGCGCGGCGAATTTGTTTTCATGGACTCACGGATCCGCCGCTTGTTCTGTACGGACTTCCAGCCGATGAACCAGAGACCGCGGCGCACGGCGCTCCGGGCGCGCGAATTTGGAATGGCTCGCACGTGGCGCTTCTGGCGGCGCTGGAAAAATATCCACTGGCTCGCGTGCAAGATGTTGGCAGCGCGCTTGCGGTTTCACTTTTGGAAGTGTCGGCCCCCAAAATTATTATTGACGCATGCGCTGGCCGAGGAACAAAGACATTGCAACTGGCGGCGAAATATCCTGGCGCGCAAATCATCGCCAGCGAACCAGATGCGGACAGGCGCGCGTCACTTACCGACGCCGCTCGCCGCGCCAGCCTGGCTGGACTGAACAACATTCAAGTGACCACTCCACAAGACATTGGAAAGTGGTTTGGCAAAGCCGATGTGCTTGTGCTTGATGTGCCTTGCTCCAACAGCGGCGTGTTCGCGCGAAGGCCGGAGGCGAAATATCGATTTGATTTGAAGATGATGGATCGCCTGATTGTGCTGCAGCGAAAAATCGTGGACGACCATCGACCGCTGTTGGCCGAAAATGCAACGCTGCTGTACGCCACATGCAGTCTTGAGCAAGAGGAAAATGAGCGCATGGCAACTTGGATTTCGCAGCGGATCAAGATGCCAATGCGCCGCAGTGAGCGCAATATTCCCCAAGGATTGCCCGGCGAAACCCCCACTATGTGGCAGGATGGGGCATTCGCGGCAATCTTCACAAATCACGGATAATTGATGACCGAATAAGGCATGCTCTTGGTAGCATTCACCAAATCGCCAGAATTTCCTATGAATGTTCTTGAAGTACTAAATATTGATTGCGTCAAAGTTCCTTTGGTTGCCCACGACAAGCGTGGCGTGATCAGCGAGTTGATCGATGCCCTCGCGGCATCGGGCGCGGTGGCTGACGCTGAAGCGGTGAAACAAATTGTTTGGCAGCGTGAAGCGCAACGCTCCACGGGTATTGGCGAAGGCCTTGCATTACCCCACGGGAAAAGTTCCTCGGTGAAGCGCATTGCCATGGCGATCGGAAAGCCCGCGCAGCCCATGGAGTACGACTCGATCGATAAGAAGCCAGTCCGCTTGATCGTGTTGTTGGTGAGTCCGCCCGAAGCCGTGTCCGAACATATCCAAGCGCTTGGTCGGGTGAGTCGATTGATGACGAATCCAGATTTTCGAGAAAAATTATATTCAGCTCTCAGCGCCGACGCGCTGTACAGTTTGTTTCGCAAAGCTGAAACCGCGGAGTGACGCATGGCGCGTGATTACTACGAAATTCTTGGGGTTGCGCGCGACGCCACCGCGGATCAAATTCGCAGCGCGCACCGCAAGTTGGCGCGAAAATATCATCCTGATTTAAATAAGGCGGCAAACGCCGCGGCCATGTTTAAAGAAACGCAGGACGCCTACGACATTCTTTCAGACTCGGATAAGCGCGCCAAATACGATCGCTTTGGCCACGCTGGTGGATCGCAATCCGGCATGGGCGGAGGAAATAGTGGCGGCGGCTTTGGCGGCGCCGACGCCGAAACGCTTGAATCCATCTTTGGAAATTTCATGGGCGGTGGCGGGCGCGGTCGTGGCAAGCGCGCGCGCGGACCGCAACCCGGCGAGGATTTAACCTCCACAATTCAAGTTGGATTTATGACCGCCGCGTTGGGCGGAATGCATCACATCGATTTGCAAGGACCAAACGGCGCGATTGTGATTGATGTTCGCATTCCGCCGGGCATTTCCTCCGACGGACAATTGCGCGTGCGTGGCAAGGGCGGCGCGGGCGCTGGCGGTGGCCCCAACGGTGATTTGGTTTTGTCCGTGAAGGTGGCGCCGCATCCGTGGTTTCGCCGCGACGAACTTGACATTCTTCTTGACGTTCCAATTTCCATTGTTGAAGCCACGATGGGCGCGAAAGTTTCCGTTCCACTTTTGCAAGGCTCCGCGGAAATTCGAATTGAGGCTGGAACCCCAAGCGGCCGCAAACTTCGCTTGAAAGCCAAGGGTATTCAGGGCGCGCAAGGCGTTGGAGATTTCTACGCCGTTGTGCGCATTGAGCCGCCAACGACTTTGTCCAAGGAAGACGCGGAAATCATGCGCGCGTTGGGTGAACGCTTGCCTTCACCGCGCGCGGGCGAACCGTGGGCGCAACTGCAAGTGAAATAAAATTAGCGCACCAAATTTTGTGTTTGTCCGCATGGACGCAGCGCCACCACATCCGGAAGATTTCGAAACCAACCATCGCAATCAAGACCGTATCCCGCCACGAATAAATCCGGAACTTCAAATCCCACAAATTCGCAAGGCGTCGCCAACGCTTCGGGCAATTGCTTGCGCAACAACACGCAGGCGCGCACGCTTAAAGCGCCGCTTTCTTGCACACTTTTGCGCAAAAACTTGATGGTGCGTCCGCTGTCAAGAATGTCATCCACAATCAGAACATGGCGCCCCTTCACGCCCTCGGGTACGCCGCCCTCAAGCTTTGGACCTTGGCTGTGCGTGCCCGCGCCGTAACTGCGAGCGGTGATGAGATCGATGCGCAAGCGATTTGGAATGCAACGAATGAGATCGGCTGCGAACACCAAAGCGCCGGTGAGCACTGGCATGATCACAAGACCGTCCACATTGCCGCCAAGCGACGCGGCGATTTCCGCGGCAAGCACGGGCAACCGACGCGCGATGGCTTCATGCGTGACGACCACTTCACCCGGCTCTAGATTTGGCTCGTTCATGTCGCGCTCCTTTGATAACGCGCGGCGTGATTGCCGCGCAATTTCTTGATGTTGCGTTTCAGAGTGTGCGTGCTTGCTTGAACGTTCATATTTATTTTCTCAGTCGCTTGATCAAACGCTCATTGATGCTCTTGGCGTCTGCCTTGCCTTTTGAAAGTTTCATAACGTGCCCCACCAAGCGTCCGGTCGCGGCGTCTTTGCCCGCGGCAACATCAATGGCCGCTTGCGGCTGCGCAAGAATTGCCTCCTCAACCCACGCGTCAAGCGCGGAGTCATCGCGCACTTGAAGAAGTCCGTGCGTTTGCGCCAAGGCCAAAACCGTGTCATCCGAATCACACATGAATCCAAACAATTGATCGGCGGCTTGCGGGCCAACATCATTGGCTTCGCGCAATTTCACAAGTTCCGCCACTTGCGCCGGCGTTGCGCCGAGTTGATGGATCAGGCATTTCTTTTCATTGGCGCGCTTGGAGCCCGCGTTGAGCAATAATTTTCCCACCGCAAATCCCGCCGCCGCAGTTGCCCCCGCGGCGGCCACGCACTCCTCAAAATAGAAACAGTCGTCGCGTTCGGCCACCAAGTTCTCCGCGTCAACGGGCAACAATCCCCACTCGTGTTGATAGCGGCGCTGGCGACTGAGCGGCTGCTCGGTAAGCGAGGCGCGAATTTTTTGCAGCCACGCCGCGTCCATTTGCACGGGAACAAGATCGGGATCTGGAAAATATCGATAATCATGCGCATCCTCTTTTTCGCGCTGCAACACCGTCTCCAATTTTTCATCAAGCCATCCACGAGTGGCCTTCATGCCACGGCCCATCACGCGGCCATCTTGTTTCCACGCCTCCACTTGGCGCACAAACTCATATTCAATCGCGCCCTTCACGGCCTTGAATGAATTCAAGTTCTTCACCTCCACAATGGGCGTGCGCACGATTGTGCCATCTTGCAGCGTGATCTCGACATTAATGTTGGGTTCGAAACGCATGTGCCCCTTCTGCATCACGCCCTCGGTCACGCCAAGAAAGCGGCACAAAACCCGAAGATTCTGCGCAAATGCGACCACTTCGGCGGCGCTGGCAAAGTCTGGCGCCGTGACAATTTCAAGCAGCGGCGTGCCCGCGCGATTCAAGTCCACCAAACTTCCGTCGTAATGGCGGCCACCTGGAAGTTCGTGACCAAGCTTGCCGGTGTCCTCCTCCAAGTGCGCGCGAATTATTCCAATGGTCTTTGTGGAGCCATCGTCCATGGGCAATTCAAACTTTCCTTCGCCACACAAAGGCTGGTCGTACTGGCTGATTTGATACCCCTTTGGAAGATCTGGATAAAAATAATTTTTTCTATCCCATCGACATTGTTTTGCGATGACACAACCAAGCGCCATGCCAACGCGCGCGGACATTTCCACGGCGGCGCGGTTCATCACGGGCAACGTTCCTGGAAGCGCGGCCACCAACGGGTCCACAAGCGAGTTTGGATCGGAGCCATCAAAGTCCACATGGGCCGGATTGGGCGCGCGCGTGAACATTTTGCTGCGCGTGCACAGCTCCACATGAATCTCCAGTCCAACAATCAACCGAGTTTGGGCGATGGCACTCTGCATCAGGACACTATAAAGTGGAATCGCCATGCCTGAACAAAGCGATCATTTGGCTTGCAAAGAATCAACGCGTTTGGGCGTCCACCTCTGGAAAACGCTGGGATATTGCGCCTTGGCGATGATTTGCGTTTTGGCGTCGTGTCAAAGCGCCGACCAAACCACCTTGGCTGAAACGCCAGCGATTTCAGATTCGGAAACTTTCGCGCAAACTATTGTTCCGCCCAAAGTAGACGAGGGCGGACAAATCATCGCGGCATCCTCAAGCGTTGATGCGATCGATAAACAAAATTCCAATATGGAGCGAAGCACGCTGGCGAAATCCGCGTCGCTTGAATGCGCGCGTAGATTTCACCGCGCTCAAGAACCCGTTGAGGTTCGAGTGCTTGCGCCATCGACCCACGGCAGACTCACGATTGAAGTGTTGGACACCAAAGGAAAATCTTTGGGAGATCTTGGCGTCACTCCCGGCATCGTTGACATACGCTCCATGATTCCCACAATTGAGGATCTGTCCAAAGCTGTGTGGATACAACTTTTTGAGGATGCAAAACCCATAGGCGCGCCAATTGTTTTGGAACCGCTTCGACCGCCACCATCGGTGCGGACCATGCGTGGGTTTCGCAAGGATTCAAACGAACCCTACACGCGCGTGGTTGGTTGGGGCGACCGATTGCTCAATCCCGCCGATCAAGAAGTGGTCGCGGCCTCCGCGCAATGGATCGCATCGGAACCAATTGTTTTGAGCGGCTTTCGCACGGAAATTGATGTTGACGCGATTGTGATGACGGACGCCGGTCCAATTCGAATCGCGTTGGCGCCAGACGCGGCGCCAGCCACGGTGCGAAACTTTGTCACGCTCGCCGATCAAGGTTTTTATAACAACACTATTTTTCACCGCATTGTTCCAATGAACCGCGATGGTCAACCCTTTGTGATTCAAGGCGGTGATCCAACCGGCACCGGCGATGGCGGACCTGGCTGGAACTTGGCGTTGGAACCAAGCGATTTGCCGCATGATCTAGGCGTGGTTGGAATGGCGCGCGGCGATGACCCAAATTCCGCGGGCAGCCAGTTTTATTTCGCGCTGTCACGCGAGGGAACCGCCCGGCTGGACGATCAATATTGCACTTTTGGATTCGTGGTGTCGGGACGTGATGCGCTGCAAAAAATAGCCCAAGCGAATATCGCCGATGCGACCACGGGCCGCCCCACGAGCGCGCCGAAGATTCAATACGTTGAGATTGTTGCGGCGCCCGCGCGCGCGCGCGGAGAAAATCGGCGCGACCAGCGCGTCAGGCCTGGATTGGCCAACACTTCAAGCCCAATCAAATCGCCGCAGATGAGATAACGCGCTTCATGCTGATTGGTTTCAGTGGCCGACCCGAGCGCGCATCAACTTCCAAAGCCGCGATCATTTGCACAACATCCATGCCCTTGATGACTTGACCAAACGCCGTGTATTGATTGTCCAAGTGCTGACATTGCTCGCGCGTAAGGCACACAAAAAATTGGCTGCCGGCGCTGTCAGGATGCGCGCTGCGGGCCATGCTCAATGTGCCGGGCATATGTTTTTTCTTGTTGAACTCGGCCTTGACTTGCCAACCCGGACCACCAGTTCCATCGCCGTTGGGGCAACCCCCTTGAATCACAAATCCAGGAATGACGCGGTGAAAAATAAGTCCGTCATAAAAACTTTTTTTAGCGAGTTTGAGAAAATTCTCCGCATGCGCGGGCGCCACGTCATTCCAAAGCTCAACTTCAATGTCGCCAAGTTCCGTGTTGATGGTGACTGCTGGATATGCCATAGGCGATTGAGGGTAGCAAGACTTTTTCAAAATAAAAAAACGCGCGCCGTGAATTTTTTTTAACGCGTCAACATTTTTCCGGCGCGCGAAGGGCCAAATGCTGTTGGTAGCAAATAGGACCGCCCCTCAAACAAGGTGATTTCCCCTGAAATAACGCCGGAATTTAGACCGCCGAGAGACTGCGCTTGCTTGGCAAGGGATTCGGTCAACTTGCATGGCAGCAACTCCGCCTCGCGCTCCCCCACACGACCGCGACTAGATTCGAACACAAATCGCCAAACGCCATTCACCGGATCGCGCATCACGGTGCCAAGTCGATCTTGCAAGCGCCTGCCAGGCTGCAACCATTTCATGTCACTGGGCGCGTCGGGATTCAGCGCGGGCAAGCGCGCGGTGTCCATGGAACGTTGAATGTCCCCCACGCGCGCCACAAGTTCCTGCTCAATATCCTGAGCGGAAATACCGCCGATCATTTTTTGTTTTTGAGATTGCTCCGCCGCCAACGCCTCGGGGGACAACGGAGATGCGATTGAAAGAAACGCGCGGCGAACAAGGGCTCGCGTTTGATTTTGGCTGGCGTCATTCGCCGATTGATTGTTGCTTTGCGCCAGAGCCACCGCTTCGCTGGAGCCATACCACGCCCCAGGCGGCGCCATCGTTGGCCTTGATTGACGCGCTGGAAATTCACTAATGGTGGTGGCGAAAAGTGGCATGACAAAATTCTCGCCGTGATACAAAGTCACTCGGCCTGTGAGTAGAAATTTAGAAATCGCTCCCGAAGGCGCCATTGATCGATTGCGAATCATGTCCGCCAACGTGATCGACGGAAGCAGTTGAACCACGCGATCTGGTTCGCCTTGAAAAGAATCCCTGAATCGAAACACCCAGCCGCGATCGCCTTCGCTTGGCTCAAGAGATCCAGGGACTTGAGTGAGGAACGCGCCCTCGGGCAACAACGGCGGACGTTGCGTAATTTTCAACGTGCTTGCTTGAGTCGCGATCGTGGAAGTTGCCGCGATTGGTGGCGCCGCGGTTGGCGCAACACCAGGCGTCGCCACTGGAGAAACCGCTTGCGGCGTGAAAGTTGGTGCCGGTTGTGACGGCGCGGTGGCGGGCTTTATGGCTTGTGCTTGCGCATGGGGCATCAGGGCTTGCGAAAAAATCGCAGCTCCTAAAATGATTCCAAAAGATTTACAAATTAAAGTGCTCATTGCGTTGACGCGACAGGCGTTCGGTGCAAGGATACGGTCTCGGCCGAGTACCCAAGTGGCCTAAGGGAACGGATTGCAAATCCGTGATTCGTGGGTTCAAATCCCACCTCGGCCTTTCACTGATTTCTAGCGAATTGCTTTGAATTACCGCGTTCAAAACCAGCATGCTTGCGGCTGCAATTGCCCCGCAAAAAAGATTCTGCTCGCGCTTGAAATCAATCCTTGTATGAAGGACCCAATGGATCCCAAATCAAATCGGCCCGATTGAAATCCACGTTTTTTTCTTTTGATGGCTCGCTGCCGCCCGCGGGTGTGCAGGCCACTAGATTCTCGTACCAGTCCACGTGTCCATCGCCATAGAGAAAGTGCCCGCCATTTCTGTGCCGCGCGGAGAATCGTTGCCAATCACCACGATGGCGATTGAGCGCCTCGCCGTAATACGGATGCCAAAACTCTGGCGCCTTTCCATTTTTCGTGCCCGCCCCGTTGAGCTCTTCTGGAGTTGTGCGCATCTCCATCAGCACCGCCGTAAGCGCGGGTTTTTTCATGCGGCTCAAACGCATGCGGCGAGCGTCGATCCAATCGGAAGTGACGGCCGTTGTTTTAGGATCATATTTTTTCGCGGTGCTGCGCTCGTCCGTTGACGGAAGCGCATCCATCTGCGCCTCGATGGTGTTGTTTAAATTTGAGTTTGGCACATAGCAAAAGAAAAATTTGGCCTTTGAATTTGGAACAGTCCAACCCGTGAACACGCTCTGACCGCTGCTAAATCCCGAAGGAGTTTGCGCGGATGGATCAATGAAAATTGAACCACCACTCGGCGGCACCGGAATCGCGCCATCCAACGTAGCCATGTCCGCGTACGCCGGTTGATCCACATATGGCGGAACCACATTTGCCCACCACCGCTGGCGATCAGCCAAATTTCGCGGCATTTGATTGGCGTCTTTCTCGCCTTCCCATGCCAGCATGCCCTTGCGTTCAGTGGCGAAGTTGACAGACCCAACGCCCCATTGCTTCATGTTGTTTTGGCTCACCATTTCCTTGGCGCGGGTTCGCACATGGTTTACCGCTGGAATAAGCAAGCCTAGCAACAGCGCGATGATGGCGACAACAATCAGCAATTCGATCAATGTGAATGCCGCACGCTGTTGACGCCGCGGTGTAATTTGAATTGAGTCTTGCGCGCGCATCAGTTGAATGAACCTAGAAGTGCTCCAAGATCAGCCGAGTCGGTGGCACCGTCTTTATTTAAATCCGTGGGGCACGGTCCCGATTGCGGGCACGGCCCAAAAGTTCCAAGCAATGTTCCAATGTCGGCGCTGTCCACGCCTCCGCTTCGATCAAAATCCGCTGGATCCCAAACCCGACACACGCCCTCGCCTAGCGCGGAAAAATTCTGCGAGATCACTGTTCCATCATCGGGACAATTGGCCCATTGATTTGGCGCGCCAAATGTGCTGAAGCGCGCGGTGTCATCAAAGTCGCTGACTAGCGAAATGTGAGTCGACGGATCTTCTTCTAGGCGGCACACATCGTCCGAGCCAACACTGCCAAGGAAATATCCAACCGAGCCTTCGCCAAATGGACCCGCGACAATTGCGCCACTGGTGTTCTTGATGGATACCGCAAATTCGTCATTACTAGTGGAAAAGGAGCCGAAACTAGCGCCTATTTTGGTGCTGGTTGTTGCCGCAATGACTGACGAATCGCTACTTACGATATTCATCCAACGATCGCCGCTTGCAATGTCAACGGACAAATCCGTGTCCACGCCGCCATTGCTTGCGTTGTTCTCGATGATTGTGATGATGGTGCCCGATGGAATGCAAGACAGTTGGCTTGATTGTCCAAATGTGATCGTTCCGGAAGTGCCGCCAACAACAACTTGTTCCCACGCCAATGTCCAGCCGCGAAGATCTAGGCAATCAATCACCACCACAAACTCCATCCAGTTGCCGCCGTTTCCAAGCACGCGGCCAAAGCGCGTGTCCGCGGATGCGCCTCCATCGGCGTCCACTTCAAAGGTGCCGCCGTTTAAATATCCAGCGGACGTCACCGCGTTGTATTCATTTAAAAACATTGGCGTGCATGAGGCGCAGTCGGCAAGCGCCGGTGCGCGCAATGTGGCCAAATCCTGATGCACTTTGCACGTCACAAAGATCGCATCCTTCCAAGAGTTTGGTGAGCCAAATGAGGAGTTGTCGCCGTCGTCATACGAGGCGTTGGTGATATCGGCGGTGGGTTGCGCTTCGAGCTTGCCAATCTCTGTGCTGCTTACGCCACTACCTCCCCAGATGGATCCGCCTTCGCCACAGGCCGGAGTAACCACTGTGTTGGAGGCGTCGCGGATTTCCATCAACCAAGCGTTGTTCCCTGTGCTGAAATTGCCTGGAACATCAAGAGTTTTGTTGGTGGTGGTGGTGAAATAGGTTGGATTATTCCATGTGTGGGCATTGAGCCACCAATCACCGTTGCATGGATCAAATGTGAAGTCGTCATTTTTGGCTCCAGCGGAATTTGAGGCGTCAAACTCGCAGACTGTGATGATTGTTCCCGCGCGCAAATCGCTCCAGGCGGCGTTGTTGGAGAATGTGATAATGCCTTGCTCAACCAAGCCGTTGCCATACCAAAGATCTGTTCCATTGGTGGCCGTATTCAAGCTTTCGGCCCAGAGCAATTTCCAGCCGCGGACATCGAGATGATCTTGCGTGACAATCAATTCAATCCAGTTGCCGCCATTGCCAAGCACGCGACCAAAATATGAATCAACACCCTTGTCCGTATCACCAATCACTTCCGTGAGATACTTGGTGGAGCCAACCCCGTTGTACTCGTTCAAAATCAGCCCTCCCGCCATCACTTGACTTGCAAACATTGCCGACAAAGACAGGGCGATTGCATTGTCGAACGACTTCTTTACGTCTTGCATGTTGTTTCCTTTTGATGGCGATGAAATTCGTTTACGTATGAACATTGAATTATTGTGCATCAAAAAACAACCAATTCCATTTAGGTTTGGTCAGGAAAATATTTGATTTATATTTAGATATGGTTTAGGCGAATTGCGCGCCCAAGCAATAAGCGCCGCTTAGTTGAACGCGCCAAGCACCAAACCAACATCCGCGGAATCCACAACAAGGTCTCCATTGAGATCGGAAATGCAAGGAACGCCAGAAATACAATCTCCGTAATCCGAAAGAACGAAGCCCAAATCACTGCTATTCACAAAACCATCGCCGCTGATATCGCCGAACACGCCCGAGCCAACAACTATGTCAAAGTTAACCGTGATGTTGCGCGACGCCGCGCCCAGAATGTCCTCATCGCTGGTGCGCACGGTGGCGACCGCGGCATACGTTCCAGCGGCCACTCCATTGCTGTTGAAGGCAAACCGAAGCGTGCGCGTGCCCGTGGTCAAGCCCGCGCCCAGACCTGACGTCATGGACAAGCGGCTTGCGGCAGTGCCCGTGAATGAAACACTGTCAACATCAAGCTTGGCTTGGTTGGCGTCGTACAAATAATTCCGCACGCCGGCATCCACCGTGACGGAGCCAAGGTTGGGTTGTGTATTCAATGACAAACTCACGCTGTCCACATCCGTGATTGAATTGAGTGTTGGATTGCTGGCGCGAATCACTTGCGCGGAGACAGGCAGCGCGATGGATGGACTTTCCACGCCTTCGTTTGTGCTGGTGACATTCACTGAGCCAGTGACCGTTCCAACAACCGAGGTGGTGAGCGTGACAAATTTGCTGATTGAACTTGGCACAAGTGGCGCGGTGCCGGTTGCGGTTCCACTGACACTGCCGGTGCATGCCACGGAGAACACCAATGGATCTACGCCGGTGCTTGAAAAATACGGCGCGACATTTTGCACTTTCACTTCTATCGAAGCCAGCGCGCTTTTAATCACGCGGGTTGGCGCGTTAACAAGCGACGCCGACATTTTGGCTGGCACTTGAAACTCCATCAGTTGCGTAATGTGGTCGCTGGCCATGCCCAAGTTGTCAGCCAAGAGATTGGAACGAGCGATTTCCGTGGGGTAATACGTGTTATTTCCAGCGTTGATGTCGATGTTGTAGTGGTTGCCGTCGTTGCCAGGCACACGCATGGTGCTGGTCATGGCGGAAATGCCTTTGCCATCGGCTGCGCCAAGACTTGGCACAATAAAATCAAATCGATCATTCAAACCGCCGCCAACCATTCCGTTGTATCCAACAATCATCGGAGCTTGTGTTTGCTTCCATGAATTCGTGGTGCCGGTCCAATTTCCAGTTCCATAAGGATCAACGCCTTTACCATTGCCCGCGGCGACTAAAGCGACATATCCAGTTTCGGTGTTGTTGTAAAAATTAAAATCACCAGTGTAGATGATTGGAACGCCAACACCCAAAGCGTCGGCATTGGCGCGAATGGCCACCATGCCTGTGCGGCGAATTTCCTCATTGGCGCTGCCCGTGCTGGCTTTCAAATGCGCGCCGTACACATAAAATTTAGAGAGCGTGGTTGTGTATCCCTTGGGTTGCATAAGCCAACGATCGCAGTAGCGACTTGCGCCTGAAAAAATATCCGCGTGCCCACTTGTAATTTCAGTGAGCGTGTCGGAACGATAAAACATTGCTTGCGCGCCAGAGGCGGAAGTTTCTCCACTGGCGGAGGTGTAGGTTCCAGCCGTGTATGTCACGCCAGCGGGAGCCGACGCATTGACCGCGGCAATAATTTTTGGCCAAGCAGTGTTGTTGACTTCGTTGAAAAGAAAAATATCAACCGGCTGCGCCCAACCCATTTTGTTGTCGTCATGCATGGCGGCAAGAACAGCTTTCATTGCCGCATCATCACCTTGGTAGCCGGCGATGTTGTAGTGACAGACACGAATTTGGGCGGACGCCGAAGCGGCCCAGCCAAGAACGATACATATCACCATCATCGCTTGGGTCTTCAACATGGCATAAGGATACCCCCACAACCGCAAGTGTCCAAGAATCTTTTGCAGGAAATTGCAATTTGGCAAGTTGAAAGTCCGTATATCATCCAAATCCGCCAATTCTGGCGCTTGAGTTTTATTCAACATTCAATCACGTTCATTCAGGAGATTTTCATGAGACAACTGCTCGTTCTTGCGTCACTTCTAGTCGCCGCCGCAACCGCTTCGGCCCAGCAAGTGGATGTGCAAGAATTCACGCTACCCAACGGCATGAAATTTCTTTTAATTCCGCGCACCGATCAACCCAATGTGATCGCCGCGGGTTGGTTGGCCAAAGTCGGCTCGGTGAATGAGCGACCTGGCATCACTGGCATCAGCCACTTCTTTGAGCACATGATGTTCAAGGGAACCAACACTATTGGCACGCTCGATCCACAGAAGGACGCCGAGTACCGCGCGCAACAGAAGGCGCTGCGCAATCAAATTAATCAGATGGCGTGGACCACGCAATACACCCGGTTTTTCAAGGGCGAAATTAATGATCCGTGGAATCCAGACAACGACACGCCGGAGTTGAAGGACTTGCGCGCGCAACTGAAGAAGGTCATGGATCAGCAACAAGGTCGATCATCGGCCGATGCGATTTCCAAATTGAAGAAGGATTTGGCAGCGGTGCCCAAGACCGACGCCGGCAAAGCGCAAGGCGATGACATTCAAAAACAAATCTCCAAGTTGGAGCTTGAGCAATCCGCGCAATCCAGCATTATTAAGGACGAATTTGACCAGGTCTACACCAAGGCCGGCGGAAGCGGCATGAACGCCTTCACCAGCAACGATCTCACATTTTACTTTATCAATGTGCCATCGAATAAATTTGAGTTGTGGGCGTGGATGGAGAGCGACCGCTTGATGGACAGCGTGTTCCGCGAATTTTATTCAGAGCGCGACGTGGTGCATGAGGAGCGCAGACTGCGCACCGAAAGCACGCCAACCGGCCGGTTTCAAGAGCAGTTTGAAGCCATGTTCTGGATTTCAAGCGGCTACTCATGGCCCGTGATTGGCTGGACCAGTGACTTGAACAGCTACACCATGGACGGCGCCATGGAATATTGGAACACCTACTACCGTCCCAACAATTTGGTGGGCATTATTGTTGGTGATTTCAAACCCGCCGATGTGAAGGCGAAGATTGAGCAATACTTTGGCCGACTTGAGCCAGGCAAAGTGAAGCCACCGCAAGTTGTGACGCTGGAGACCAAGCAAATGGCCGAGCAACGCATGAACGCCGAGGGAGATTTCCAACCCGAAGTGGATGTGCGCTATCACACCGTGGCGCTTGGCCACAAGGATGGCTACGCCCTTGACATGATGAGCGAGATTCTCAACGGCCGCCCTGGTCGTTTGTAAAAGACCATGATCGAGGGCAGCAGCATTGCCTCAAGCGCGCGCGCCAATTATGACGGCCGTAAATACGCCGGCGCATTTTCTTTTGGCGCGGAAACCAAAGGCGACTCCACGCCAGAGCAACTTGAGCAAGCGTGGTATGGCGAGCTGAAGAAGTTGCAGGATGAGTTGGTTCCAGAGCGTGAATTGCAAAAAGTGAAAAATGGAGTCGCGGCGGACAGCTATCGTCGTTTGCAAAGTAATTTTTCGCTACTGGTGCAATTGGCCTTCGCGGAAAATTCATTGGGCTGGAAGGAACTCAACGCAATGCCAACGAAATTGCAGGCCGTGACCGCCGCCGATATTCAACGCGTGGCCAAGACCTACTTTGATGTGAGCAACCGCAGCGTGGCCACTTACAAGCGCAAGCCTGGCGCGGCAACGGCGGGCGAAGATTCGGATTTGGCCGCATTGCCAGCGCCAATGCGCTCCCGCGCCAAGCAAATGGCGGCGCAAGTGATGCAGACCACTGATCCTGCGGAACTTCGTCAAGGTTTAGAAGCTATGGAAGCGCAAGGCGCGCAAGTTCCACCTCAAATGAAACCCATGCTTGATTACATGAAGAAGAAAATGCAACTAAGAATTGCGGAGCTTGAGGCTGGTGGTGGTACTGCGCCTGCGGCGGCTCCCGCCGATGCCACGGCGCCTGCGGTGGCGAAACCTGCGGCGAAGATGAAGGTGAAGGCTTCAGATGCTGGGGCTTCGGCGCCAACAGCAACACCTGCCGCACCAAACGCAACCGCGCCAAAGGGTGGTGGTCAATGAATCATTTCAAACTGAACACATTTCAATTCTTCAACGGAAACAACACAATGAAAACAACAATCGCAACACTCGTGCTGGCTTCAATCGCGCTTCCTCTTTTCGCGGCGCAACAAACCGCTGGAACAAGCGTGCCCAAGCGCCCTGAGGAAATTAAATATGGTCCGCTGACATTCGATGCGCCAGACGCCACCAAGTTTCGCTTCACGCTCAAAGATGGCACCGCGGTGTACATGGCCCCAAGCAAAGAGTTTCCGCTGATCTCGCTGAGCATGACCTTCAAGGGTGGCAGTTACCTGGAGCCAAAGGACATGGTTGGACTTGCTGGCATGACCGGGCGCATGATTCGCGAAGGTGGAACAACCACTATGAAACCCGCTGAATTTGATGAGGCGACTGATTTTCTGGCCACGCAAATTTCCGCCAATTGCGGCGACACCACAAGTAGCGCCAGCATGAATTGCTTGACCAGCAACTTTGATGAAAGTCTGAAGTTGTTCGTGGACATGTTGCGCAATCCAGGCTTTGACGCGGCGCGATTGGAAACCAATCGTGGACAGGCTCTCGAAGGCATGAAGCAACGCAACGATGACGCGGGATCCATCATGGGCCGCGAGTGGAATCGTTTGATGTACGGCAGCGACCACTTTGAGTCGTTGGACGCGACCGAGGCAAGTTTGAAAGCGATCACGCCAGAGAAGATGCGCGAATTTCAAAAGCGTATTTTCAATCCGGGCAATGTCATTATCGCGGTGAGCGGCGACTTTGAACCAGAAGCCATGCTTGCCAAACTCAACGCGGCATTTGATGGCTGGGCTCGCGGCGAGAAGATGGCGGATCCGCCAGCGCCTACCACCACAATTGTTCCAGGCATTTACCACGTGCAAAAAGATATTCCGCAAGGCAAGGTTCGTATCGGCATGCGCTCCATCACGCGCGATGATCCTGACTACATTCCATACTTGCTTCTGAACGACATTCTGGGTGGCGGTGGTTTCACCAGCCGCATCATGCAACAAGTTCGCAGCAATGAAGGCTTGGCGTACTCCGCGGGTAGCCGACTTGCGGCCAAGGTGTATTACCCCGGCGTGTTCGCGGCCAGTTATGAAAGCAAGAATCCAACCGTGGCGCTGGCGGCGAAGATTGTGCTTGAAGAGATGGACAAAGTGCGCAACCAACCCGTGACAGACGAGGAATTGGAAACCGCCAAGCGTCAGTTTATTGAGACATTTCCGCGCACATTTGAAAGCAAACCCGCCATGCTTGGCGTGTTTGTTGGTGACGAGTGGACCAATCGACCAAAGGACTACTGGCAAACATTTCGCGACAAAGTGAACGCGGTCACAGCGGCGGACCTGCAACGCGTGGCGCAAAAGTATGTCACTCCGAATGAAATGGTTTTGCTAGTGGTTGGCGATTGGAACACCGTGGGCCCTGGCGACAGCACGGGCCGCGCCAAGATGGATGATTTGCTTGGTGGCAAGGTGAAACATTTGCCCCTGCGCGATCCGATGACCATGCAACCGATTGTGAACATGGATCAAGTCACTCCCACTCCGCCAGTGACCAATACCGAAGGCTTGGCTCCATCGCGTTAAGCGTCGCTCATTTTTCTGATTGAAAAAAAGACCTCGGGTCGCACCCTCCTGCGATCCGAGGTCTTTCTTTTGACGAGCGATTCCCAGCGCTCGCGAACTACTTTCCTTTTCACTCTCTCTCCGTCGCGTTACTTCGAGGGCAGGCGACCTGTCCTCACAAATTTGCAAAGATGATTTTCAATCCCTTTCATTGTCCTCATCTTGCACTTCACCTCCGGGGCACGGTGTTGGAGTGTGTGACGCAGCAGTAAAAAAAAGACTGCGTCCACCGTGGACGCAGTCAGCGCATTCGGTGTGTAGATGGTTAATCTCCCCCGGACGAATGAGCCAAGACCTATTACCGCACATGAATTGATCCGTGTGCCAAAAAATGCTTTTTTTCCGAGCTTTATGGCTTATTTACGGTCCGGCATCCATGGCTTGAATATCCTCGTCAATACGCCCCAAAGTCCACTTCCATTCGGGCATATGCCACCATCTGGCAAGCGCGAACATGCATATCACGCCGGAAAAAGTGAGGACCAATAGTTGCACAAGTGATTGTCCCCACGTCGTCCCCACCGCAACCACGCCGGTGGATGACTGAATGGCGGCGGGAAGCACCAAGCCAATGGCCGTGATGATGGCGGTCATGACAAGTGTTGCGGCGAAAATTTTTACGCTGGCCATGCGCGTGTGAATGTCAAAGAGATTATTAACGCGGTCATGAAGTAGATACATTAAAATTGCCGCTTGAATGAATGCGCAAATGGTTGTGCTCCACGCCAGACCCGAGGTATTGAGTGGAGTCCAAATCAAAGTGCAATTTAAAATGAAGTTGAAGCACACCATCCAAATTGAAATGCGAGTGGGCGTGGTGGTGTCACCTAAGGCGTAAAAAGCGCGCGTCATAGTTTGCATAACGCTAAAGGCGGCGACGGCTGGGGCAAAACCAAGCAAGATAGTGGCCACGCGAATGGTGTCGTCCGCCGAAAATTTTCCGCCTTGAAAAACGACCGCAGTCAGGTGTGTTCGCACCACGATCAATCCAGCGCTCGCGGGAAGTCCGATGAACAACGCCAGTCGAATGCCGCGGCGCAATGTGTGCGCGAACAACGCTGGTTGGGATGCTTGTCGCGAAAGTGTGGGAAAAATCGCGGTGGCAATGGCAATGCCAAACACGCCCAGTGGAAATTCATACAGGCGCGTGGCGTAATTCATGGCGGCGTTGGAGCCCTCTATCAACGGAAATTGTATTCCTAAAATAGTGGGACCAACCAGGGTGGGGTAACTGGCGATCACACTGTCAACAAAGGTGTTGATTTGAAATACGCCCAACCCCAGCATCATGGGCAACATGGTTGTCAGCATGGTGCGTAGCGAGTCGCGGCAACCATGCCATTGCAGAGACAAGCGAATGCCATAGCCACGCATGCTCCACATCATCCATGCCAATTGCAACAAGCCCGCCACAAGCACGCTCCACGCGACAATTTGAATATGGCGAGTGCGCTCCAATCCACCATGCATGTACGACACGCCAATCGACGCCGCGATAATGGCCGCGTTTAAAATGATTGGACTGGCCGCGGCAACGGCGAACTTGCCGTGCACATTCAAGATGCTGCCCATCAGCGCCACCACGCAAATCAGCGGCATGTACGGCAACATGATCGCCATCAATTGATACGCAAGTTGTTCCTTAGGGAAAAAGATTGGCAACGAAACCACAACGGCTTCGCCCACAAGAGTGAGCGCGGCCAACACAACTGCGAGCAGGGCAATTGTGACCGACGCAAAGAGTTTGGCTTTGTGTGGCGCGTCCTGCTGCAATTTGGCGTACACCGGAGTGAACGACGCGCCGAGCGCGCCCTCACCAAAAAGTCGGCGAAACAAATTGGGAAGTTGAAACGCAATAAAGAAGGCGTCCATAATTGGTCCAGAGCCGAACACTCGGCTTTGCGCGGCATCGCGGGCAAGACCAGAAAATCGACTGACCAAAGTCAACAAGGAGACGGTTCGTGCATGCTTTTCAAACGACATGATCCATACCCCTCATGCATGCTCCTTGAAGTTGGCGGCTGTATCCTTGGCTATCGACATGAAACGAATTCTTCCTGCAATGATTCTATTGGTGGCGTTGACAACGCTTGCGACTGGATGCAGTTCGGGTCCCCCAATGATTTTGGAAAGCGATATTCCCGCGCCACCTGAAATGGAAAGCCGCCACAGCAGCAATATTGACCAGCGCGGCGGCACGCTTGACGGTGGAAAATTTACTTTTCGTGGACCGATCGTGGACGTGGTGGTATTCACCAACGAGTCCGTGGCCTTGTTTCAAGAGCAAGGATGGAAAGTCATCAAGCGAAGCGTGCATCCAACCAAAGGCGATCTGGTGTTTCGCAAGGGCAACCGCGAAGTTGAATTAAATTTCAGGGCCGGACAACTGAATCCATCGATGAGCGAGGCGACGGTGATTGTGCGCCAAAGCGCAGAGCCAACTCCGCCGCCAGCCGCCCCGAGCGCATAGCGCTGTCGATGGATCCCTCGCTCACGTAATCGCCCGCCACAAAAAGTCCGTTGCCTTGTGTCGCTGTGGGACGCGCGGCGAAATCTTGGGGAGTTTGGCGGGGAAGCGCGTGGGTAATATCTTGCGCGCGCAAAAGTTTCCATGCGTCAACGCGTGCGCCAAACCACTGTCTCAACTGCGCGCGCACCAACTGTTCAAGGTTGCCAAGTCCCGCGCTTGAAAGCGAAACATCAACGCAATTCGCGCTGATCAAAGCCATGCCATGCGGCGCGTAATCGCGTGACGCCGATGACATGCACATGAGATGGTTCACCGGCCCTTGGCCGCTGGCGTCCAAATGCAAATCAGGTTGGCGCAGGGATTCTGGAAGTTGATCGAGTGAACAGGTGAATGAAAATTGCGTTGTGCCGCGCCACGAAGGCGGCGAAAGAGTGGGCAGCAACTTGGCGGCCGCGCTGTGATCCATGGCCACAATCACCGCGTTGAACTGCTCAACCAAACCCGCCACTAGTTGCACGCGCCACCCTGTTGATGAGGGAGTGACCGCGGCCACCGGGCAACGCAATCGGATGTGTTCAACAGGAATAGTTCGCGCAAGTTGCATTGGTATTTCGCGCATGCCCAACTGCGGAACCGCCGCGCCACCACGGATGAACATGGAAAGCGTGAAGTCCAGCATTGCGGAATCTGTTTCAAGTGAGCGATCTAGAAAGACGCCGCCAAAAAATGTGCGCGCGAATTTTTCTTGAAAGCGCTTGGCGATTCCGTGGTCGCGCATCCATGCGTATGCCGTGATCCCTTGGCTCATGGGTTGCGATGGTTGCTTGCCAAGCAACGCGGCCATGGCCAGCGGCAACAAACCTATCGCGGTGGATGGTGTGATCAGTCCATGAAAAAATCCAGAGAGCGCCGCGCTGGGACAAAGCAGTGGATGCCCAATGCCAATCCATGTTTTGCCCGTGAACAACCGCGCTTGCGAAGCGAGTGGTTGCAGGCGCAACGCGTCCAAGTCAAGCCACGCCCGCGCCTCTGGATATGCGGGCAAATACACTTGAAATCCACGGTCAATTTGATATCCGTCAACCATGTCCGTGGCCACGCGTCCGCCCACGCGGTCTGAACTTTCAAACATGGTGAAACTTTGTCCAGCGCGCTGCAATGTGCGCGCCGCCGTTAAACCCGCAAGGCCCGCACCAAGAATCGCGATCTTCATGCTGGAGATGCCGATGAATCTTGCGCCGCTGGGACGGATGAATTTTCATTCCACATGGCCAACACACTATTGGCCACGCCACGGTAGTCGTCCGCGCCGGCGCACTTGGGGTCGTAATCAAAAATAGTTTGACCAAATGATGGCGCCTCTGCCAACTTGATGTTGCGGCGTATGGGCGGCGCAAGCACTCGACAATCTTTCCAAGGCACATCGCTTTCGCGGCAACTTTCAAAGTGCTGGCGGATTTCCTCCACCACGGCGCGGCCATGGCTGGACTGGCTCTCATGCATGCACAACACCACGCCAGTGCAACGCAACTTGGGATTCAGTCCCGCGGTGATATCTGAAACGGTTTGCAATAATTTTTCCAAGCCACGCAGCGCCAGATATTGCGCCTGCATTGGAACAATCACCTCGTCCGCCGCGGTGAGCGCGTTCACGCTCAGCACGCCAAGTCCTGGAGGACAATCAAGCAATACGACATCGAATTTGTCCCGCACCAATTGCAATGCGTTGGCTAAAACGTGTTGCGCATCTTGTTGACCTTCGGCAAGAGCCAACTCTTGATCGGCGGGTATGAACCAAAGATTTTCACGCGCCTGGGTCATGCATTGTTCAATCGGCAATGGCGGATTGGCGAACAAACTTGTGCTGCTCGGACGCGGCTCATCATTGGATGCCTCCACGCCAAAGTGCAAACTGAGATTGGATTGCGGATCAAGATCAATCAGCAAAGTGCGCAAGCCACTGGCGGCGAACGCCGCGCCAAGATTGACAGTGGTGGTGGTTTTTCCAACACCGCCCTTCTGATTGAGAAGCGCGACAACGCGCATTTTGTTCTCGACAGCCATCGGTCGAGTATAGAGATTCATGGTGACGTGATCACGCGCTGCACCGGAGGATCGATCCACTTTGAAGCCTCCAACAAAATCAACGGCGGCCCCACGCTCCACGGAGTGGCCGCGGCGATCGCAGTTTGGCGCGACTCCGGTCCGTTTGTGAATCGGGAAATACCAATCACCAAAGGGCGACCATTGGCGTCAGCGGGCAACCATTCCTCTGGAATTTCCACCACGCAACGCCAACGATCCACGAATGAATCCGTGCGAACCTCGGGCGCGGCGCCGGGACTTGTTGAATCCACATTGCGCACTCCAGCCTCGCCAACACGAATGCGCGCCATCTGCCGATCACTGTCACCGATTCTGAAATCCAATTCATCTTCCAAGCGAACGTCTTGGCGCAAACATTCGGCGAATATTTCCCAATGTCCAAACTTGCGCCGCACACTTGCGGTGGTGCTCCATGCGGCGGGCACGGGTTGGATTTTTCCAGTCTGCGCGTCGGCCAATGAAAGAGTTGGAAGAAATAATCCGAACGAATACCCGGGCGGCCGAAGTATATTTTTCTCGGGCGCCACATTCAGACGAATTGAATTGCCTTGCCATGTGATCAACAAAGAACCGATTGTTGGACTTGGTTCCCCAGTGATGGGATCGTGCAACAATTCCGCGGGACGATCGATGGTGATATGCGCGACACCGTTGGCTGGCAGAAGCATGGCCAACGACGCCAGGCTTGGCGCTTCAACCCATGCGAATTGAACCACGATCTCCTCGGGCGATGCGTTGCATGCTGCAAATCGAATGCCGCGGCCATCATCCGCCTCCGGCCAAATTGTGACCGGCGAAATGCCGCGAATGAGAGTCAGCGAAGATTGCATGGCTTGCTCGTCAGTGCGGTCGGCTGAAATCAAATTGGATAAAAGTGCGGCCAAGGAATCCGCGTTGGCGATCCAACTGGCGCGCGCGCCATCCGTTGTGTTGGCGCCGGGCTCCACGCACACCGCGGTGAGTCTTTCGCGAATTTCCGCGGCAACGCCGGGACTTTGCCGCTCCATGCGCTCAATTCCCGCTTGCCATAATTGCGCGCGGTGCAACGCGAATAGCCGCTGAATTTCATCCCCCGCCGGTGGCGGTGGATTGCGATCCACTTGATCGGCAAGCAACCACCAACGAAACCATTCGCTTGGCGCGGTTGGATCAGGCAACGCGTACGGCGCTTGAAGATTCAACGGCAACTTCGCTGGATCGGGCTCCACCTCCGCAAGTTCAAGCCACGTTGGATCGACAGTGGAGTTCGCCACGCGAAGCGCGCCAGAAATATCCCGCGGCGATTTGGCCAACAACACAACCGCTCCCGACTTTTCTGGATCGGTTTCAGCCGGCGCGTTTGCGATGGGACGAATATCAAGTTGCTCCTGCGATTGAGTCCATGTTCGCGCAAGCGGAATTTGCTTCGCGCCAATCCAAGCGACCACACCTTCAAAGACTGGCCCGCCGCCACTGGGTTGAATCTGCAATCGCGCTGGCCACGCGTCGCTGGAGGATTGTCGCTGCAGTGGAATGGCGAGCACGCCGCCACGCACCGCGGCGGGATGTTCCATGGCGACGGAAATCTGCGCGGGCGCGGCGGTGATGAATCCCAAACAAACAAATGAAAGCGCCTCAAGCACGCGGATTATTTTGCGCGTCATGATTTGGGTGGCGATGAAGCCGTGGCATCCTTGGGGGATTCATCGCGCGCGGCCGCAGGTTTATTATTTGGAGTTGCCGCTGGAGTTGCATTCACTGGCGCAACAATCGCGGGCGATGTCGCCTCAACACTGTTATGCCCAAATCCAACATCCTTCACCGGCACGCGGGCCGGCGTGCTATTGGACGCCGGTTCATTCAACACGCGTTCCTGCATTGGCGCGACTTTGATCAAACCTTCAACGGGCGCATCGCCAATTCGCAGATCTGGCCCCTGCGAAGATTTTTGTTGCAACATGATTCCCGGCGGTGGATTGGCGCCACTTTGCCCGCCACGGATTCCACCACTTTTGATGGCTGTGAAATTGGGCTGCCCAATATGAAACGTTGTTCCCGCTGGCCACTGGATATATGTGGTGCCATTCACAGTGCGATATGAACCTTGATCAAACACCGCGTAGAGGCCGCCTTGGGAGCGCACAAAAAGATCGGGGCGCCCCGCCACTCCGAACAACTTTTGAAAGTTGGTTGATTGACTTAATTCGACGGGTTGAACTTTCAGCGAAGTCGCGGTTGCGGAACGATCGGCCACGCCTTGTTCAATTGGCACCAACGCGCCTGCCTGCGAAGCATCGGCTTGGGCGCAGAAGGCAAGAACAAGAATGGAGAGTGCGGCGGACATGGATGTATGTTTATAGTTCGGCAGAATAAGTGTTACGGTTCAACACGGGTAGTGGCTGCTGGCAAAGTTTTTACACCCTGCGATGTCTGAACCAACAACCCAATGGAAGGATCACATCGCAAAACAACTCCCTCCACAACTCCTTGTGGCGTGCGAAATTTCAATCGCAGTCCCGCGGTGCGATCAAGCGTTTGGTAGTCCTCCTCCATCACCCTATTGGATGCGGAAAGTTGGTGGTCAAGATGTTGAATCAACCGCAGCAACACCGCCAAACGATCGCATTCCTGGCCCAATTGCAGCAGACTGATGGCGCGCTGCGCGATCTCCGGCGCGAAACTTGATTGCGCGACATTGATTCCAATTCCAATCAGCGAGCGATCGTCTTTGCTTTCGATCAATATGCCCGCGATTTTTTGCGGCGCCGCGCCAGCTCGCGCAACCACAATATCGTTGGGCCACTTCACGCCAATTCGCGCCGCGACATCATGACTCACCATGGCGCGAAGCGTTGACGCGGTGGCCACGGCCGCGGCCATTGCCAAGCGATCAGGCGTTTGCGGCTTCACCACGAATGTGGCGGCGAGTCCTTGATCACCCGTGTCGGCCCACAGATTTCCAAGCCGGCCTCGACCAGAAATTTGCCTGCCAGTTGTCACAACGCAACCCAACGCGCATGCTGCCGCGGCGTCTTGCGTGCTTGAAGTTTCAGCGCTCACCAAGGCGCAATTGAAATGCGTGAGTCCGGCAAGAGTGGATTGAATCGACTCGCTCCAACGATCGATTGACGCTGGGGGATTGGAGTTTATGTGATGCGCGCCCATTGAGGCGTGGTCATTTGCCAATGAGTTTTCATGCGCCGCGCTCATCGGCGCGTCCCTTTTGAAATTTTGGATTGCATGTCAAGCGCCAAATCTATTTGCGGCGCCGAATGCGTGATGGCGCCAACACTGACAAAATCAATTCCAGTCTTTGCGATCGCGGCCACGGTGCGCAGCGTCACGCCACCACTGGCTTCAAGTTGCACGCGTGGCGCCATTTGATCGCGCAAGGCGACGGCCTTGCGTAAATGTGGCAAGGACATATTGTCCAAAAGAATGGCGTCCACTTCGTCGGATGAAAATCGCAGCAAAGCCGTCAATTGCCGCAGATTGTCCACCTCCACCATGACGAACTTTAGCTTGTGCTTGCGGCGCGCAGTGTGCGCCGCGCTTTGAATTTGCATGGCCATGTCGTGTGGATTCAAGCCCGCCACATGATTGTCCTTGGCAAGAAAGGCGTCGAACAATCCAGCGCGATGCGATACGCCGCCGCCACAACACACCGCGTATTTTTCCAACGCGCGCAATCCGGGCGTTGTCTTGCGCGTGTCTCGCACCTTGGCTTTGGTGGCTTTCACGCGGCTTGAAAATGCGTTGGTCAAAGTCGCCACGCCACAAAGGCGCCCAAGAATATTCAACAAGGTTCTTTCAAGCAGCAGAATGCCGCGCAGCGATCCGTGAATGCGAAAAAGTTGTTGACCTTTGTGAAATCGATCTCCATCGCGAAGGAAACCGCGAACACGCAACGAGGGATTCACAATGTTGGCAAGCGCCTTCACAAGCGGCGCGCCCGCAAGCACTCCATCGGTTCGAGCAACAACCAAAGCCGTGGCCACGCGTCCCGCGGCGATCATGGCGTTGCTTGTCACATCGCCCGCGGCGCCAAGATCTTCATCTAGAAAGCCCGCCAAAATCGCGCGAAGCGCCGCGCCATTGGGCAACGTGGCGCCGGCGGACTTGCTGTTGATGCGTTGCGAGGCGACTTTGCTTTTATGCGCGGCTGGCATGGTTGCGATGGTACGCTGCCAAACATGGCCAGCATATTTACCCGCATCATCCGCGGCGAAATTCCCTGCCACAAACTTTTTGAGAACGACTTGGTGATTGCGTTCCTGGATGTCAATCCACTTTCGTCCGGACACGCGCTTGTGGTTCCCAAGCAAGAAACGGCTTATTTACATCAACTTTCCGCGGCAAGCGCCATGGCATTGGGGGCGGCCCTGCCCTTGGTGGCCGGCGCAATTTTAAAAACAACTGGCGCAACCGCGTACAACGTGCTGCAGAATAATGGCGCGCTCGCGCATCAAGAAGTGCCGCATGTGCACTTTCACATCATTCCAAAATATGCCGATGGAAGCGGACTTGGAATCATGTGGAAGCCGGGCGGTATTGACCATCCCGCCGCGGCCGAGCTGGCGGCTTTGGTGGCTCATCAACTTCGCGGGTGAATTCATGGGCGCAAAGAGCGCGGTCTAAATCCGCGCTGTGGCGCGCGAATCAAAGCCGCCCATGATCGCGGCCTATGGAAACACGCCGCGCAACTCATGCACGCGGCCAATATTTTCAACGGCGGCGCACAACGCCGCGGTGCGCAGGTCGCATTCAAATCGATGCCGCGCCAAGCGCACGCGCCGCGCCGCCAAAATCATTTGCTGGCTCAATCTCTCCTCCACTTCGGTGGTGGTCCAAATTTGCGAGCCCTTGTTCATAATCCATTCAAAGTAACTGGCCACAAGTCCGCCAGAGTTGCACAAAATACTTGGCAACACTTCGATGCCGCGTTGAAGAAAAATTTCATCGCCTTCGGCGGTGGTTGGCAGACTCGCGGCTTCGGCCACCACGCGCGCGGTGATCAGCGACGCGGCTTCCGCGTCCAGCATGCGCTCTAGCGCTGCGGGAATGAACACATCAACCGGGGCGCTGAAAAAATCAGCCCGCGAAACCGCCGCGGCCTCGGTAAATCCAAGCACTCCGCCATGCGATTGCACATGTCGGGCCAAATCTTCGGCGTCCATGCCACGGTCATTGCGCAATGCGCCCGTGTCATCCATGACCGCCACCAATAATGCGCCGCGCTCCTGCAAAATGCGCGAAGTCCAGCTTCCAACTTTTCCAAATCCAAGCACGCTGAAACGCAACCCCTCCAAAGACAAATCAAAATCTGGAAGCAATTCCTCAAGCACCATGACCATTCCCATGGCGCTGGCGCGATCGCGACCGGGACAACCGCCAAGTTCAATTGGCTTGCCAGTGACGGCGCGAGTGACATCTTGTCGACCATGCTCTGGAGTGGTTTGCGCAAACGTGTCGGCGAACCAAGCCATGACTTGCGCGTCGGTTCCCACGCCTGGTCCAGGAATGTCGTAGTCGGGACCAATTTGATTGCTGATCGCCGAACAAAATCGGCGCGTGACCCGCATCAATTCATCCGAGCTCAACTCGCGCGGATTGCATCGCACGCCGCCTTTGGCGCCGCCAAATGGAAGGCGCATAAGGCTGCACTTGAGCGTCATGACCATGGCCAACCCCTTCATTTGTTCCAGCGTGACATGTGGATGAAATCGAAGACCGCCCTTGTATGGACCAAGCGCGTTGTTGTGTTGAATTCGATAGCCGGTGAAGAGACGATGTTGTCCATCGTCCATGAGCACGGGAAAATGAACTACGATTTCATTTTTTGGTTGCGCCAACATAAGTTGATGCGAACGACGCATGCCCGTCATTTGCGCGGCGGACAATGCCTGCTGCAATACTTGATGAAATAAATTGTCTGGATCTGGAATCACCTCCAAGTGTTCAAGCAGCAAGCGTTGATCTTGCGGCGAGTGGCCCAAGGAGAATGAATCCGATGACGTGTATGGTTTTGGGTTTGACATGAAAAATCCTTTGCGAGTGGGTCTATCCGCACAACCACGCTTTGCGGCTGCATTCTTTGTTGAATTTTGTGCAAAAATAATCTTGGAAATAGCAAAAATAGCGCCTAAAGCCGCAAAATTACTTGGTAAATAGAACTTGCCCCCAGTGATCCAATCGGTGCATGTCCACCGCCCATTGCGGGGTCCAAACCCAATTGTCGGCCTGGGTTCCTGGCTTTTTGACATAACCAGTTCCAACTTTTTCAAGTTGCCATTCCACGCGGGAAAAATTCATGCGCCACTGCTCGCCAATTGCGGGCGTGTCCCCATTGCGAATATTTTCCGGTCCATCATTTTTCACCGTGCTTGGTGGACGCAAAGAACTAAATGGAATTTGAATTTCGATCCGCCAACCTGTGTCGGTGTCCGTGGAATTGTTCGCGCTGCCCAACTTGGTGATCGCGCCTTTGATTCCATCGCAATTCCATTCGTGATGCGCGGTTCCACCAAGGCGATATTCGCGGTAGAGATATAAATCAAAGATGGTGCCGATCACGTTGAATTCAAGTTCGTAGTACGACTCCTTGTTGCCATCGGGATCGATGAAGACCTCGAAGTCGTGCTCATGAAAAATCACCAGCTGCCTTTTGGCACCGAAACTACGTTCTGCCAGGCACCAATAAACACCACTACGACAGTCATGTCTGGCACCCAAGCCTGACTCTTGCCGCCTTTTTGTCGCAAGGCGGGCCCCTGGCTGAAGTGACCAAGCGAGTTCAGCAGCGCTTCTTTGGCGACACCCAACTCACCCGAGTCTGGGCCAACGCACAGACCTTTGGTGACGAGGCGTCATTGCACAGGGACTTCCCCGCCGAGTTTTCAGGCAGGGCTAGGTCGGTGGTTTGGTACCCGGTACTGAAGTGGGATAAAGACTGGGGCGGCGACTTTATCGTGATCGGTGACGATGGCGAAATCGAGCATTGCGCCATGGTCAAACCCAATCGGATGGTGGTGTTTGACGGCACGCGAGCCCATGCGGCTCGGCCCATCTCGCGCTTTTGCACTGAGCTTCGGATTGCAGTGTCCTTTGGCTG
>SXGQ01569381.1_pt1 | contig 32334 bp, 21 predicted proteins | sample 3178371 | NCBI WGS metagenome assembly SXGQ01 (sample SAMN11356859, study PRJNA531348) | freshwater metagenome | isolation source: freshwater sample F1-20 | place: China: Fuxian Lake, Yuxi | collected 2017-12-25
CCACCGCCAAGAAGCCGACCACCTTTGGCACGAGGTCAGGATCGCCAAACTGCGTGGTCGCAGGCAGTTCCTTGACCTCCCTGGTCGCCGCGATGAACCCCTGCCCCTGCGGTCACCTCGGCGATCGACTGAAGGAGTGCCGTTGTTCGACCGCCCACATCCGCCGCTACCGCTCGAAGATTTCCGGCCCGCTGTTGGACCGCATAGACATCCAGGTCGAAGCCCCCGCCCTCTCCATCGAGGAACTCCGCCACGCCCAACCCGGCGAACCCTCGGCCGTCATGCGCGCCCGTATCGAGGCCGCCCGGGCGATTCAACGGCAGCGCTTCGGCGGCCGGATGCGCGCCTGCAATGCGGTCCTCGCGGGCCATGAGCTCAGGGCGCACTGTGCCTTGGAGCGGGCGCAAGGCGACCTCCTCCAACAAGCCATGGAAAAACTGGCCCTCTCCGCCCGGGCGTTCGACCGAATCCTGCGGGTCGCCCGCACCATCGCCGACCTCGCCGGGGCGGAGCGCATCGCGACCGAACATCTCCTGGAGGCCATTCATTACCGCTCTTTAGACCGCGGGTAAAAACGCTCGCAGGCGCTGAGGAATTCCATTCATTGCACCCATCCCCATGAAGACGCCCCTCCTCCGCACCCTGCTCGCTTCGGTGCTCACGGCCCTCGCCGCCGTCGCCTCCGCCGCGGACCCCATCAAGGTCCTCATCATCGACGGCCGCAACAACCACGACTGGGTCCGTACGACCGAGTCCTGCAAGGCCACCCTCGAAGCCACCGGCCGCTTCAAGGTCGACGTCACCACCGCCCCGGCGGCCTTCGCCAAGCCGCAGCCCGCCAAGCCCAAGGCCGGCGACGCCGAAGGCAAGAAGGCCTATGACCAAGCGCTCAAGGCCTGGAAACAGGAAGAGGCCGAGTACAACAAGGCCAACGCCGGGGATTGGAACAAGTGGGTCCCCAAGTTCTCCGCATATGCCGTCGTGGTGAACAACTACAACGGCCCGGAATGGGGCGCCGACATGAAGGACGCCTTCACCGATTTCGTCCTCAAGGGCGGTGGCCTCGTTAACGTCCACGCCGCAAACAACGCCTTCACCGGCTGGGATAACTTCAACGAGATGATCTGCTGCGGCTGGCGCGGCGCCACGTTCGGACAACGCGTGGCCGTCGACGACGCCACCGGCAAGGCCATCGCGGTCGCCGAGGCGGACGAAAAAATCAAGACCAAGGGCTTCGGTTCCGGTCACGGCCCCAAGCACGCGTTCACCCTCAAGGCCCGCGACGCCGCCCACCCCATCCTGCAGGGCATCCCGACCGAATGGCTGCACGCTTCCGATGAACTCTACCACCGCATGCGCGGTTCGCCCGACCACATGGAGGTCCTCGAGAGTTCCTTCTCGTCCGAGAAGTTCGGCGGCACCGAGATGCACGAGCCGATGGTCTGGTGGGCCAAGTTCGGCGAAGGCCGCGTGGTGACGACCTCCATGGGGCACCTCATGGCCAGCGACAAGACCTTCGAGGCCCTGCACTGCGTGGGCTTCCAGGCCATCCTGGCCCGCTCGACCGAATGGGCCGCCACCGGCAAGGTGACCATCGCCATCCCTGCCGGCTTCCCAACCAAGGACCAGACGAGCGTCATCGAGCCGTCCAAGGTTGTCTGGAAGAAGTAACAAAGGATATCGTTTGATTGCTGGGCTTGAAGCCCGACCGGGGCGTGGCAGATTCCTGCCATGCCCCGCTTCTTTTTAGCCCTGCTCCTGCTGTGCCTTGGCACCGTGGTCCAGGCCGAGACCTATGAACTGCGCAGCGGTGATTTGATCCGTCGCTTCGAGCTCAAGGACGGCCGGTTCCGTACGCTCGGCTGGACGGATAAGGCCACCGGCCGGACCCTCGACGTCGACAGCGATGAGTTCGCGATCCGCCTCTCCGACGGTACCGTGCTCACCGCCGATGATTACGAGGCGAAGGTGGTCGTATGGGATGGCCGGGCCGAAACATCCCGAAGCTCCCGCTCGAAGACCTTACCCGATATCGAATACCAACTGCGCCCAGTGCGCAGTCACGCGGGCGCTCCTCCCTTCGTCACGCAGACTTTCTACACCGAGCTGAAACCCGGCGTCACCGGAATGATTTGGAAACGCATCGAGGTGCGGTGGCCCGAGGGCAAAATCGATGACAAGGCCGGGCTGGAGACGGAACGTTTCCGAACCAAGGCGAAGGCCAGCCGAGGGGGGCGCGGAGAACCTGTGGTGCTCGATGATGCCTGGATTCTCCTTCCAGATGACCCAACGACGCTGACCAGGCACACCGATGGCAATCAACCGGCGGCCTATTCCCATCGTTTCGAAAAGGTCGGCAACCACAGCTTCGTGGACTTCGAAAAGGCTGACGTTGAAACGAATCCGCAGCCCGGTCTCGTGCGCTGCCTGTCATTCGAGAAGGCCAACCCAAAGACGCTGGCATGGAATCGGTCGGGCGTCGCCAAAGCCGCGACAGTTGCCTATGGTTTCCACGTTTTCCCGGTCAAAGGTGGCCTCACCCCGGAACAGGCGGTCATCGACTACTGCCGTCCAGCAGCGAAGACCCGCAGCTATACCCACTACAACAACTGGTTCGATCCGGCAGGCAAGAACCTGAAGGGCGACAGCCTACCGGCCATCCACCGCCAGTTTGTCGAGGCGCTCAAAGGCTCGGGCATCAAGGTCGATGGCATGGTGCCCGACAATGGCTGGCAGGACCGCAAATCGGTCTGGCAACCCGCCCAAGGCGCCTTCCCCGCAGGCATGCAGGACCTCAACAAGCTCAGCGAGACACTGCTCTCACAGGGAAGCTCGCTCGGGCTTTGGATGGCCGCTGACGGCACGACGAACGACATCAACTGGGGCGTCGGCCAAGGCTACGTGAAGGCCCAACCCAACGGCTACTTCAAACAGTACTTCGCCCACTACTCCTTGGCGGACGAGAAGTATCAACGGGCAACGATGCAACAGCTGGCTACGCTATCCAACGAGACCAAGGTTTCCTATCTCAAGTTCGACTTTAATCACTTCTCGAACGTCGTACCCACCGACCGGCATGGCCACGCGGCGGAATTCTTCGGCTTTGCGGTCGCCACCCTGCCCGCGCGGGCGAAGGGCGTCTTCATCAACGCGACGAACTGGACTTGGCATTCGCCGGCGTGGCTTAACTACGCGGACTCGGTCTGGCTCCTGGCGGGCGACGACGGCTTCAACGGCAACTGGCCCGAACTTTCCGGCCGCGCGCAGGCGACGACCGACCGCGATGTGTATTTCTGGCGGATGTGGGGCGACCCGGCCGACCGTCCGTGGTTCCCGATCTCGAACATCATGACGCACGGGATCATCCGCAACGCCCGCGGGCAGATGTCGTTCCCGACCGACCTGCCCCGCGATTGGTCCGACCACGTGCTCATGCACTACGGCCGTGGTACCCTGCTCCGCGAATGGTACCTGTCGCCGCCTTCGGTCACGCCCGACGAATGGAAGGCCCTCATCGCGGTCCACCAATGGACCGAGGCCCGCAAGCCCGACATGATCAATGCGTGCTACATCGGCGGTCGTCCCGACGAGGGCCACGCTTACGGCTACATGGGCTGGTCGCGCGATGGCCAAACGGGCACGCTGGTCGCCCGCAACCCGGCTGCGGGGACGGCGACGCTATCGGTGCGTCTCGATGCCACCACGTTCTTTTCCGGTAAGCCCGGCCAAGCTTGGCACGCCCGCATGGTCTACCCGTACCGGATGGAGCTGGCGACGACCTACCGCGGTGGCGAGACAGCCGAGATTTCCATCCCAGGCTACGAGACGGTGGCCTTGGAATTCAGCCCCGGGGAAGCCGGTGGCCCCATGTTCAAACTGGCCGCCGATAGCTCGCATGAGGTCAGCGGCACAGGAGCCCAGCAAAAGGTCGCCGTCAAGATCGCGGACTTCATCAGCGACCGTCGCGAGTTGCTCGTCATCGGTCGCCCCGCCCTGCCCAACCTGCTCATCAACGGCCAACTCGTCAAACCCACCCGCCAACGCACGGGTACGATCAACCAGTACCCGGGGTATGCACGCGACGGCATGCTCAGCACCGAAGCCAAGCCTTGGCAGATGGCCGGCTACGACCTCAAGTCCTACGGCGCAAACTTTGAGATCCAAATCGCACCGGGGGAGTCCGCGACGACCGCCGAGGCTTGGCTGCTCACCGAACGTCCGTTCGGCGCCGACGACAAACCCAAGGTCACGCCCTTGACCTTCCCTGGGGCGATGCGCCACACGACCCAGCTGCTGCCTCCGCAGGCCTATGCAGCCGTCGTTATACCGCCGTCTGACCTCTCGCTCGAGGCCATCAAGGGAGCGAAATCCGCCAAACTCACGCTCGAGGTCTTCGGCAACAACGGCAAGGCCTTCGGCGACAAGACGCTCACGCTGAATGGCGTCGCGCTTGGCATCCTGCCGACCGGCGGCGACCAGTGGAGCAAGGCTGAATTCAAGCTCTCACCGCAAGCCCTCGCTGCTTTGACCAAGGCCAACGTCGCAGCCATCACCTGTCCGAAGTCGGAGGATAAGTTCAAGGTGCGCGGCCTCCGCCTCACGGTCACCTTGGCGGATGGTTCCGAAGCCCTCGGCAGCCGAAGCGGAGCGCTCACCAGCCACACCGACTGGACTTACTTCGAAGGCAAGGCCTTCGGTCAGCCGACGGACAGCGGCTCCATCCCGCTCGGCCTTTAAGCCGAGAGCTTCTCGAAGAAAAGCCGGAGGATATCCGCCAATTGCGCCGGAGGCAGCGTGATCGGTAAGGTCACCGCCTTTTCGGCCGGCGGGGCCGGGCGTTCCAAGATGGCCAGCTGGCTCGCCAAGAGTGACGGTGGCATGAAGTGATCTTTACGGGCCGCGAGACGTTGCGCGAGCAGCGCCTCGGGCCCATCCAGCAAGACGAAGAAGAGGCCTGCGTCGCCTTTCCGGAGCTGGTCGCGGTAGCTCCGCTTGAGCGCCGAACAGGTGATGACCATCGTCTCGCCGCAGGCCTTACCTTCGGCGATGCGTTGGGCCATCGCCGCCAGCCAACCCACGCGGTCCTCATCGGTGAGCGGCTGGCCCGACCGCATCTTCGCGACGTTCGCGGGGGGATGAAAGTCGTCGGCTTCGACGAATGCGAAGCCGCGGCCCTTGGCGTAATGCATCGCCACCGTGCTCTTGCCCGAGCCGGCGACACCCATGAAGACGACGTTCGGATGCGCCACGGGCGGACTTATAGATTGATCGTCCGACCCTCGCGGAACGACTGGTCCGCCGCGGCGACGATGCGCATCGAATTGACGGCGTCATCGAGGTGCGCGGTGAGGTCGAGGTTCTCGCGGATGGCTTTCTCGAAGTAGACCTGCTCGCGTTCGCAGAGACCGTCGTGGCCCGGATCGGCCTCGGTCGGGACAAGTTGGTCGGGCTTGGCGAACTTGCCGTCGGCGCCGAGGGCGGAATGGTGCACCTTGAGCGCTTGGGCACCCGTGTGGCCGTCGACGTCGGCGGAATTGCCCTCCTGCGCACCCTTGCCGGCGACGATGGTGACGGAGCCCTTCGGTCCGACCACGTCCTTCACGAAGAAGGCCTCCTCGGACATCATCGGGCCCCAACCGGCTTCATACCAGCCCACCGAGCCATCGGCGAAGGTCACCTGCAGTTGGCCATAGTTGACCATACCCGGAGGCAGTTCGTCGGAAAGACGGGCGCCGATGCCGGACACGCGCACCGGGCGGCTGCCCGTCATGAGGCACATGATGTCGACGTAGTGCACGCCGCAATCGACGATCGGACTGCACGTCTGCATGAGCGCGCGGTGGGTCTTCCAATTGTCGCCGGAGCTCTGCTGGTTGAGGTTCATGCGCATGACCAGTGGCTTGCCGAGCTTCTGCGCCTCGGCGATGAACTGCGTCCAAGCAGGGTGATGGCGAAGGATGTAACCGATCACGACCTTCCGACCCGTGGACTTCGCCTTGGCGGCGATCTGCTCGGCCTCGGCGACGGATGCCGCGAGCGGTTTCTCGACGAACGCGTGGCAACCCGCTTCAAGCGCGGCGATCGTGTATTCCGCGTGCGTGTCGGGATAACTCGAGATCGAGACCGCATCGGGCTTCGTTGCCTGCAACGCCTCATGGAAATCCGCGAATTCCGGGTAACCGCCGCCAAGCTCTTGATTGAGCTTGGCGCGCGAAGCGGCCGAGCGGGTCACCAAGCCCACGATCTGAAAGCCGGGAAGCTTATGGTAGGCCAAGGCATGCGAACGGCCCATGTGGCCGGCACCGACGCAGAGGATACGGATAGGAGACGCCATGAAAGGAGAAGGAACTTAGTCGTTGGCCTTATCGGACAGGAGCGTGTCGTCGTGGAAGACCAAGGCGAAGACGACCAGCAGCACCAGCGCGAAAGCCGAAGGATAGAGCCAGAACTCCCTCGCGAAGACCGTCTTGCCGTCGACCACGGTGATGAAGCGCTCGTGGAGCAAAGGCGCGATGCGGTTGCCGATGAACAGGCCCAAGCCCAGCGTCGCCCAAGTCACGACCGACTGGGCCGTGTTGCGCAGTCCTTCGGGCGCCTTGCGGTCGGCGTACAGCGTACCGGTGACGAAGAAAAAGTCGTAGCAGGCGCCGTGGATGGCGATGGCCGTGAAGAGGGCCAGGCCCGAGCTGGGGAATTCCGCGAACAACCAGTAGCGCAGGGCCCAACAGGCCATGCCGAAGAGCAGGATGGTCTTGGCGGAGAAGCGCGCGGCGAGCAAAGGCAGCAAGGCCAGGAAGACGACTTCGGACACCTGTCCCGCGGTCATGAACGTCTCGGTCTGGCCGATACCCGAGCTCTTCAGGAACGTGTTGGCGTAGGAATAGTAGAGCGCCAGCGGAATGCAGAACAGGACGGAGAAGACCAGGAACAAGAGGAACTTGCCGTCACCCAGCAACTTCCACAGACCGCCGGCGACGGCGGGGCCGGCCTCCTTCTTCACCGGGTCGGCGAGGAGCAGGCAACAGCCCGCGACGAGGACCAAGGCGGCACCGCCGAGATAGAAGATAACCGGCTGCGTGGCCACGGCGGGATCGTAATACTTGGCGAGCACCGTGCCGACGAGGACCCCGGAGACGATCCAACCAATCGTCCCCCAGAGGCGGATGGCGCCGAACTGGCGACCGGGGTCATCCAGCGAAGCCAGGACGACGGAATTCAGCAACGGCAGGGCCGCGAAGAAACAGAGCGAGTGCGCGAACAAAACCCCTTGGAAGGCGGATGGGCCGCCGGCGTGCGGAGCGTAGACCAGCAACAGGCCACCCAAGGCGCTCAAGACCGCGAGCAGCAAGCGGGGCGAGAAGCTCCGGTCGGCCAACCAACCGGCCAACAAGGCGGAGATCATCGCCGCCAAGGGTCCCATGCTATAGGCCGCCCCGATGATCGTCTCATCCTTGGGGTAGATCGTGGCGAGGTAACTCCCCATCGGCACGAAGAAGACGCCCCAACCGAAGAACGTCAGGAACATCACGAGACCTGCGATGAAGCGGGCTGGACGAGCCGAGGAAACCGACAGGCTGGAGGAAGCTTGCATGAGGGAGGAGGGGGTTGCGAACAGCATCACCACTCCCCTCCTCGCTTCAAGCCGAGAGATGCCCGGCACACGCCCACTATCGAGCGATTACACCTTACTGCGGCAGCGGCTGGGCGAGGCCCTTGGCCTTTTGCTCATCGAGCTTGGCGCGCAAGCGGGCCACGACCTCCGGATTTTCGGCCGCGACGTTCTTCCGTTCGGCGGGGTCGTTCAAGAGGTCGAAAAGACGCGCGCCGGTTTGTTCGCGCCGGTCCCGTTCCAGGTCATCTTCCGTCCCCAAGAGCGCCACCAGCGGCCCCGTCGCTTTGGCGCCACCGTTCTTCGCCTTCGCGGCGCCACCGACCCCGGGGATGAACTTCCAGCGGGCGTCACGGATGGACAACGTATTGGCCTGCGTGCTGGAAATCACCGTCTCGCGGCCGGCCCCGCCCGTCAGCGCGGCGGACGTATCGACTCCGTCCAACTGGAGGAAAGGCGTGGGATCGCCGCCGGCGAGCTTGGTGAAGACCGCCGGTAGATCGACCTGCGACAGCAAGACGTCGGAGACCCGGCCCGCGGGCGTGCGGCCCGGCCAGCGGGCGATGAAACCGACGCGCGTGCCGCCTTCCAAGATACTGTACTTGCCACCGCGGAAAGGACCGGCCGGCAGGTGCCCGGCAGCCTTGTTGCGCTCCACGGCCTGATCCTTGTAGCCGTCGTCGAGGACGGGTCCGTTATCGGAAGTGTAGATGACCAGCGTCTCCTCGGCCACGCCCTGCCGCTCGAGCTCGGCGAGGATGCGACCGACCTGGTCGTCGAAGGCCACGACCGCATCACCGCGGGGACCCAAGGGCGTGCGGCCCGCGTAGCGCGGGTGGTGGACGCGGGGCACGTGGTTCTCGTGCGAAGCGTAATAGAGGAAGAATGGCTTGGCCTTGTTGGCCGCGATGAACGCGCAGGCCTTGTCGGCGAACACGTCGCCCATGGTCTCGTCATTCCATAGGGCCGCCTTGCCGCCCTTCATCCAACCGATGCGGCCCACGCCGTTCACCAAGGCCATGTTGTGGCCGTGCGACCAATCCATCTTCAACTTGGCGCGCTCGGCGGCCGCCGTCAGGTCGGGATTCCCCGGGAAGGGCTTCTTGTAGCTGACTTCAATCGGGTCCTTGGGATCGAGCCCAACCACGAGACCATCCTCCACGAAGACCGTCGGCACGCGGTCGCCGGTGGCGGCCATGATGTAGGAATAGGTGAAACCGATTTGGTTCGGGCACGGGCTGATCGGCTTATTCCAGTCGACCGACTCCCCACCCAGTCCGAGATGCCACTTGCCGACGACGCCCGTGGCGTAGCCGAGCTTGGCGAGGCTCGCCGGCATGGTCGGACGACCTGGCTTGATGATCATGTTGGCGTCGCCGGGCAGGACGCCCGTCCCCTGTCGGCGCCAGGCGTACTCGCCGGTCAGGAGGGAGTAGCGCGAAGGCGTGCAAGTCGCCGACGTGCAATAGCCCGCCGTGAACCGGGTCCCTTGCGCGGCGAGCTTGTCGAGGTTCGGAGTCGGGATGGACTTGGCACCATAGCAGCCCAAGTCGCCCCACCCGATGTCGTCGGAATACAGCAGGACGATGTTGGGCGGACGCTTGGCAGGCTCGGCGGCGCAGGCCAAGGCAACGGAGAGCAATGCCAGCAAGGGGGTCAGGCGCATGGCAGAGGTCTAAGCAGGCCCGTGGGGATTTCCAAGCCCGCAGTCGATAGGGCTGACTTGCAAAAGCCCGCAAACCTCCCAATCCAGAACCCATGCGCTTTTTCAAGTACCACGCCCTCGGCAACGATTACCTCGTCCTCGAGCCCCAGGACTGCTCTCCCCTCTTCTCGCCGGACGCCATCCGCAAGGTCTGCCATCGCCACTACGGACTCGGCTCCGACGGCATCCTCTACGGTCCGATCGAACGTGCCGACGGCGCCTTCGGCCTGCGCATCTTGAACCCCGACGGCTCCGAAGCGGAGAAGTCCGGCAACGGCATCCGCATCTTCTGCCGCCACCTCCTCGAGACCAAGCGCGTCCAGGAAGGCCAAGAGTTCAAGGTCCACACCCTGGGCGGCCTCGTCGGTTGCTCCGTCTTCGAAGGCGGCATACGCATCCGCGTCGAGATGGGCAAAGTCTCCTTCCGCGCTCCGGTGATTCCGCACATCGGAGCCGACCGCGAAGTCCTCGGCGAAAGCATCACCGTGAACGGCAAGACGTTCAAGTATTGGGCGGCCACCGTCGGCAACCCGCACTGCGTCATCCCGGTCGATGACCTCACGCCGGACCTCGCCAAGACCTACGGACCCGCCCTCGAGACGCATCCGAATTTCCCGAACCGCACGAACGTCCAGTTCATGAAGATCGTCGACCGCCAGAACGTCCAGATCGAGATCTGGGAGCGTGGCGCCGGCTACACCCTCGCCTCGGGGTCGTCTTCTTCGGCTTCGGCCGCGGTCGCCCGCAAAATGGGCCTCGTGGACGCCGATTTGACGGTCCAGATGCCTGGCGGTAAGATTATTATTGGCATCGGGTCGGACTTCTCCATCGTGATGACAGGTCCGACCACCCCGGTAGGCGTCTTCGAGATGCACCCTGGGGTTCCGGTCCAAGACGTCGCCCGCTAAGGCGGTTAGTCTTTACCAGCATTCATTTTCGGTGTGCCCACTTCCGGGCCACACCGCCTTCCCGCACGAACCACCCATGGCGCCGCGTCAGCCGTTGCCCGCACTCACCGAGGACGATCTCATCGATCTGGCGGGCGGTGCAACCGTGCTCCTCGCCAAGGAACTGGTCCGCAAAGGCAAGGTCAAGAAAGCCATCTGGGCCTTTCCGAACGTCGAAGCCCTGGTCGACGACGGTACGGAATCCCGGGAAGCGAGCTGGAACCTGCGCTCCATCACGTTCCAGCGCAACGAGTGCGCCTGCGAGGTTTCGGTCAGGCAAAGAAAACTCTGCGTGCACTCGGCGGCGGCTTACCTGGCCCTGGCCGCCAAGGAGGGCACGATCAAGTTGACGGATGACGCGCCACCCAAACCGTCCGCCCCGCCGACCGCCGCCAGCAAACCCGACGAGAAAGAAAAGCCCAAGACCGAGCCAACCGCCGCCACCCAGGGACCGAAGCTCAAATCCTTCAACCTCTCCCCGAAACGCGGCACGCCGATCGAGGTTCGCTTCATCATCCCGCCGAACATCGCGACGGCGGCCCAACGCGACGAGATCATCTGCCGGCTGGAGCTCCGAATCGACGGCATCCAGACAGCGCCGGAAAACATCGACCGCACCAAGGCTTGGACCATCGAGCCCGACACGGTCTTCTTCCTGGCGATCCTCGAGAACCTCTGCAGCGGCAAGCTGCAAGGCCTCCTCCCCCTGTCTCGTCGCCACCTCCGTCAGCTCCTCGGGGTCGGTAAAGGCTTGGCCATCTTCCGCATGGCCAATTCGCCCGAGGTTCCCCTGCCTTGGACCGGCGATAGCCTCGCGGGCGTCCACACCCACCTACAAGAGCCGGAAACGACCCCGCAGACGACGCACAGCGGCGAACCGCCGGATGAGGAGAAGGAAGAAATCCGCTCCCAGGACCGCGGCGAAGAAGACGCGCCGTGGGTCGACGGCTCGATGAAGTGGCTGCGGATTCGCCTGCCCCAAAAGTCGAGCGGCCCCGTGTCCGAGCTCCGCGAAGTCCTGCAGCGCAACGGCTTCGTCCTCGAGACGGCCACGCGCGAATGGTACCTCAGCGGCACGATCCAAGTCCTGAACTTCCTGGCCCGCCAACACAAGGTCCTCTGCATCGACAACGATTCCTACTTCACGAACAACCTGAGGCACTCCCTGCGCAACGTCGACTTCGCCAAGGCGAAATGCGACGCGGCGGAGGAGACGGGCGGCTTCCGCTTCGCCATCGGTATCGATCCCGAGGGCAAGAGCTCAAAGGTCGTCCAAGAAGCGCTCAAGAGCGGCCGCATGTTCTTCTACACGGACCGCGGCCCGCGCCTCATCACGCCGGAGCTGATGGAGTCCATCCGCAACGCCCAGCGCCGCATCACCGGCGAGTCGAAGCGCGACGTCGACCTCGACCTCAACCTGAAGATCGGCTTCGCCGACCTCGCCAGCGCCGATGCGATCGCCGAGGAACTCCAAGCGGCCTTCGCTCCGCCCGAGGCCTGGGCCAAGCGCTCGGACGCCATCCGGAACCTCTCGAAGCTCAAGCCGGCCCCCATCCGCCCCGAACTCGCGCAGATGCTCCGCCTGTACCAACAGGTCGGCGTGGCTTGGCTCTGGCACCTGCATAACAACCACCTCGGCGGCCTGCTGGCCGACGAAATGGGCCTCGGCAAGACCGTCCAAGCCTTGGCCTTCATGGAAGTCGTCCGCCGGGAACGCCCCGATGACGGACCTTGCCTCGTGGTCTGCCCCGCCTCGCTCGTCGAGAACTGGCGCCGCGAAGCCCGCCGCTTCACGCCGTCCCTCAAGGTCCTCGCCCACCACGGCCAGTCCCGCGAATCTTCGCCGGAATACCTGAAGCGCTTCGACCTGGTCATCACTTCGTACGGCACCCTTGCCCGCGACGTCGGTTCCTTCGCGTTGGTCAATTGGGGCACCGCCACGTGCGACGAGGGCCAGAACATCAAGAACCCGCGCGCCCAAGCCACCAAGGCCGTGAAGCAGATCATCGCCAAGGGCCGCTACATCCTCACCGGCACGCCGGTCGAGAACTCCCTCGAGGACCTGCGCTCCCTCTTCGGCTATCTGATGCCGGGCTACCTACCCAAGCCGGAGGAACGCCTGGCATCCGAAGACCGCAAGTGGCACGACGATCGCCTGCTCCAGATGGCGGCGCCTTACATCCTGCGCCGCGCCAAGCTCGCGGTCGCCCCGGAACTGCCGCCGAAGATCGAACAAATCATCTACTGCGACTTCGAGGAGAACCAGAAGAAGTTCTACGACGAGATGCAGGAGACGACCCGTCAGGAGATCTTCGACATGGAGATGAGCGGGGCCAAGGACAACGCCATCCGCATGGCGGCCTTCAACCAGCTCCTCCGCCTCCGCCAGATCTGCGCCGACCCACGCATCCTCGATCCGAAGATGGACGAAGCCGATTCCGCCAAGCTCCAGGCCTTCCTCGAGCTCCTCGAGGAGTCCATCGACGCCAACCACCGCATGTTGGTGTTCTCGACCTTCGTCTCGGCGCTCACGATCATCCGGAAGGCCCTCGAAGCCCGCGGCATCCCCTATTGCTACCTCGATGGCTCCACCAACGACCGCCAAGGGGTCTGCGACACCTTCAACTCGACCCCGAGCATCCCGGTCATGCTCATGTCCCTGAAGGCGGGCGGGACCGGCCTCAACCTCACCGGAGCCGACACCGTCGTCCACTACGACCCTTGGTGGAACCCCGCCGCCGAAGCCCAAGCCACCGACCGCGCCTACCGCATCGGCCAGGACCAACCCGTCTTCGTCCTCAAACTTCTCTGCCAGGACACCGTCGAAGAACGAATCCACAAACTCCAACAACAAAAAGGCCAACTCGCCGCCGGAATCCTCGCCAACGCCGACATTTCCAACAAGCTCAGCCCGGAAATGGTGAGGGCGCTGTTGGAGTGACGAAGTGGCGGTTCCCATCCGCCATGCCGCTGGTGGTAGCCGACCACGGGCGGGAAGTGCTTGAGATCCGGGCCTTGGGCGCACCCGGGAAGTGACACCTGAAACGGTCGTCGCGCGGTATCGCGCCAGATCGGGTGCCGGGATTCTGCCTGCCGAGGACCATCTCCTTTCGCCATTGCCATCGGAGGGTTGGGAGCTTTTGCGCAAGGAGGACAGGAATCCATGGTGATCGACCGTCTCGCCCTGATCTGGTGGCTGGAGAACCACGCTTTACTCTCGGCCAGGGCGTTCGAGATTCTCAAGCGCGGCCCGGCAACCATTCAGCCGCTCTGGATTTGCGCAGTGACGCGTTGGGAAACGCGGATGATGGAACGTCCTGGCGAATTTGTTCCCAAGACGCCGGTCGGGAAGTGGCCCGAGCTGTTTGCCGCGGTGCCATCACGATGTGGTTGGCAAGTTCGAGAGTTCCAACCTGCAGCGGAGTAAAGAGCGGGTCGGACATGTGGCGGGGAGGGAAGCAACAATCCCGGACAATGCGAGACACAGAACCCCGCATGCCGAAAGCGATTCATTTCATCCTCGCCACTGGGCCCTAAATCGGACAGGTGTGGTTCCAATGACTCAACCCCTGCGCCGCCAACCTCTGGTCGAGCAGACGGCCGCCCACTTGCGGGAGGGCTTTGTCAACGGGCGCTGGACCGGCCACCTGCCGGGTGTCCTCCAACTGGCGGAAGAGCTCGTGGTTTCCAAACACCTCGTGCGTGGGGCGCTGCGCATTCTGGAAGAGGAAGGCAGCATCGAATACAGCGGCGCGGGAAAGCGGCGGAGAATCCTCATGGACCGGAACTCCAAGCTTGGAAGCCGGAGCCTCAGGGTGGCAGTGATCCTGAATGGATCCATCGAGCAGCTAGACGCCCACAACAGCCGGATCTTGTTGGGAATCCGGGAGTCGATCGAATCCTCCGGCCACACCTGCATCTTTGCCCGGGAAACCCTCGCCCAGATCAGCGATGACACAGGGAGGGTCTCGCGGGTGGTGAGGCAGACCAAGGCGGACGCGTGGATCCTCTACCAAGCCTCCGCCATCGTGATCGAGTGGTTCGTATCTCAATCCATCCCGACCTTCGCACTCGGAGGTTGGTATGTGGGGCTGCCAGTGGCCAGCAGCGCATCGGACACCTGGCCGGCCATCCGCTCTGCGGTGGACCTGCTGGCGGAGCATGGGCACCGGCGGATCGTCTGGGTCACACCGACTTTTTACCGCAAACCGGTGCCGGGTCCGACGTGTGTGAAGTTCCTGGACCGGTTGAAGGAACACGGAATTCCAGCCTCCGCCTACAATCTGCCGGATTACGATGGCACAGCCGACGGTTTGGTGAAACTGATGGATGAGTTGTTGCGGATCACACCACCGACGGCGTTGATGTTCCTCGATCCCGGCGAATGTTTGTCATCCTTCATCCATCTGACCCGGCGGGGGCTTGAGGTGCCGCGCGATGTCTCGATCGTATGCATGGGCTGGGACCCCGTCCTGAGGTATGTCCGTCCCCGAATCACCCGCTTCGATTGGCCGGAGAAGGAACACGTCCGGCGCATCCTGCACTGGGTTCAAAGTGTGTCGAAGGGCAAGCCGGATTTCCGGCAGACCACCTTCGAGACCCGCTTTTCAGCAGGTGAGAGCATCGGCCCGGCGAAACGGTGAGATCAATCCCTGCGGCGGCGCAGGAGGGCGAGCAAACCCATGCCGCCCAACAGAGCCGCGGTGGGCTCCGGAACGACGGTGATGGTGCCGTTCGTCAACAGGTTGTTCTGCCAGATCAAGCCGGTGCCGGTGAGATCGGGAAGGTTGATGGTGGAGAAGCTGCCGCTGAAGGACGCACCGTCGAAGAGATTGAACACCATGCCGTTGGTGAAGTTGGTGTTCGGGCCGCCGTAGAGCACGTTGAGTGTGCCGCCGTAGGTGATGGCTCCGGTGACGTTGGCGAGGTCCGAGTTGAAACCCAGCCCGAGGGTAGGATCGATTTCAAAATCCGAGATGCCAGCGAGCGTGAGGGTCTGCGAGAAGTTGAGCGTGCCGATCGAATTGCCGGGAGCAAGCGTGCCGCTGACGCCCACGGTGCCGCCGATGGTGCCCGTGCCCATGAGCGTACCGCCGGAACCGATGGTGGTGGAGGTGTTTCCCAGCGAACCGTTCACCACCAGCGTGCCGACGGTGACGGTCGTGGCACCGGTGTAGGTGTTGGCGCCGGTGAGGGTTTGTGTTCTGCCGCTGCTGTTCAGGGTGAGCGCCACCTTGTTGGTGGCTCCGTCGGTGATGATGCCATTGAAGGACTGATTCGCAGCCAGTGAGGAGAGTGTGAGCGTGGAATCTGTCGCGCCATTGTTGGTGATCCTGCCCAAGGTGCCGCCGAACTGGGAAACCCCGGGTGAGGTTTGGTTGAACCCGTTCATGTCCAGGGTGCCGCCCACCGATGCTCCGTTGCCGATGCTCAGGAGTGATGCGGTCGGCAGCGCATTGTTTAAGCCAAGTTTCAAAGCTCCGGAGCCACTCCAGATTTCCGTGGTGCCCGTCCAGGAGTTTCCAGTGCCGGTGAGTGTGATGTCGCTTCCGGCGGTGGTGCCCGGGCGGAAGATGATGCGACTCCCTGCGGAGGTCTCGGTGATGTTTCCGCTGACGGTGAGGGAGGCTCCGTCCTGCGCACCAATACGGTTGTTCCCTGTGCCGGAGAACTGAACTCCGCCGGTCCAGGTGTTCGCACCCGAGGCGCTCTGCAGGGCTCCGCGGAAACCAGTGCCGTCGCCTGCGATCGTGACGGTTTCCGCTGCGGCGGTGATGCCGCCACTCAGGGCGAGCCATGCGCCATCGGCAACCGTGGTGCCACCTGTGGTGGTGCCGAGCGCGTTGGCGTGCGAGATCAGGATGCCGCCCGCGTTGATGGCGGTGGCACCGGTGTAGGAGTTGTTTCCGGAAAGCGTGAGGATGCCGCCGCCGGTGTTTTTCTGGAGCCCACCGTCACCCGCCGAACCGATGAGCGGGGCGGCGATGGTGATGTTGAAGCCGTTCGTGTTGATCCGCGCGCCTCCGCTCAAAACCGACACGGTGGTGTTGTAAAGGTTGTTCAGGAACGACGTGCTCGCCGCGCGGGCCTGCAGCGTGCCACCGTTGAGATTGATCGTGCTCGTCCCGGTCCCGGTAGTCGCGGAACGCGAGAAGCTGGTGACGGCAAAGGTGCCTCCATTCAGATGGAGCGTTCCATTGGCGAGGGTGGTGGTGCTATTGTAGAGATCGAATCCGTTGCCGAGGAAAGATCCGCTGCTCACGGTCAATGTGCTCGTGACTCCTGCACTGCCATTGAAGACCTGCATGAAGGGCAAGGTGTTTCCGGTCACATCCAGCGTCCCGCCATTGATGAGCAGAGTGGCGTTGTTCCCGTTGGCCATGAGCGGATTGTTCGCTCCTCCTGTGGTCCTGATGGTGCCACTGGTGATGGTCAGGGAGCCCGCACCGGTGCTGCCAACCAGAAACGCACGCCCGCTTCCGAAAGTAGTGGTCACGCCCGCGCCCGGGTTGTAGATCGCGCCGGAACCCGTGGCACCGTTTGCGATGACAAGACGATCCCCGCTGAATGTTCCGCCGAGTGTCGGAGCAACGCCACCGGTCCAGTTGGCACCGGTGGCCCAGTCACTGCTTGGGGTCGAGCCGTTCAAGCCGTCCCAAGTGTAGTCGATCGCAAGGGCGTTCGACGCGGTGAGTGCGAAAATGAGGAGGCGGGATTTCATGGAAGGAAGGGATGTTCAAGGTTGGATCAAGGAGCTTGGTTGGCGACAACACGGACAAAGAGTCGGGTGGCGCTGCCTGTGGTGACGTTGGTGGTCACCGTGACCACCCCCGCGACTGGTGCCGCTGGGGTGATGGTGGCCACAACCCCGCCGGTGTTCGGCTGGCCGCCAGCTTGCCATTCCGCGAGGTCGGTGGACCACTCGTAGGTGTAGCTTACATCACTGGCAAGGTCAGGGTTGAGCGGGTGTTGGAAGCTGATCGATCCGGCAGTGGAGGCGATCTCGGTCAAGCCCGTGCTCGAGGCATTCGGGGCGGTGCCGAATACATTCTCCACCAGATTTGCGATGCCATCCCCATCGGCATCGCCCGAGGGTGTAAGATCCGCGCCCGACTCGAAGGTGAAGCCGGCCATCCAGGCTGCGAAGTCATCCGCGGACGGAACGGTCACGACCACGTTGTCGATCGCCAGCGAGGAACCGGCCGTTGCTCCGCATTCGAAAGTGACGGTTTCGAATCCGACGTTCGTGCTGGCGTGGAAGGCGGTCAGGTCAGCCGAAGTGGTGTAGGTGATGCCATCGGTGGAGAAGCCGACGGTATAACCGCGTCCGGCGAGGCCGAAATCGTGACCGATGATGCGGAGATGATAAGTGGTGTTGGGCGCGATGGTGAGGCCGGTCAGCGCGTTGATGAAGGTTCCGGCATTGAAGACATCAATCGAGTCAGTGGCGCTGGGGCTGGTGGTCAGGCGAAGGGTGAGCAGGTCCGCTCCATTGTTTCCTTCAATACGGATGCGGTGCGACTGGGTTTCGCTCGCGATCTGGAAGGCGAAGTCGGCTTGGAAGTTGGCCAAGGAAGAAGTCCCGGCCGGAATCACATCCTGAAGAATGCCTTGCGACGGTGAGAGCCTCACCGCATTGCTGCCGCCGCCGGACGGCAGGAAGGTGGCGATGGAGGTGGGTGTGCCGGTGACAGTCCAACCGACAGGGAAAACGCCGCTGCCGGTGGTGCTTTCGAAATCGCCGTTGCCGACGAGGTTGGCATCTGTCACTTCAGTGGCGAAATAAGGGAAACTGCCCGAGGGGAGTGTGGTGTCGTCGCTGGTGAAGGAGAGCAGTCCTGCGGCGGCGGTGTCCGGCGGGGAGATCAGGGCCGGGTTCATGCCGAGCGTGAGATTGAGCTGCGATCCTGCCGCGATGGCAGCGGGGAATGACGGCGGCGATTGCAAGCTCACCGTGCTCGTGCCGCTGGTGCTGGCGGATAGGTTGACTGCGGCCGAGGCTCCGTCATTCAGCGCGGTGATGACATGGGTGGGTGAGGAACCATTGAGAGATTGCAGCAGGCTGGGAGGGTTGAAGACCAGCAGTCGCTGGGCCGGGCGGGCGACGGCGAAGTATCCGATTTCATCCACCCAGAAGGAAGGGCAGAACCCGGCTCCGGCATTCGACTCGCTGCTGGTGTCCGAGGTGATGAAGGCGAAGGAAGCAGGCAGGGCGGAGGTGGGATTCTGGTTGTGATATCCCGTGATGCCGGTGACGGTTTTATTGAGCCCGCCGGGCCCGGTGAGGACGATGGAGTAACTCGCGGAGGGCGTGCCAAAGGAGCTGCCGGTCAGCGTCATGCGGTAAACATTGACGGTGTCACCAGATGAGGAGTTAAGGGTTCCGTCGCCGATGCCGTTCTGCGCATTGGCGTCCGTGTCCACATCAGTCGAACCATCGAGAATCAACGGACTGCCATCGCCATTGAAGTCCAGCAGTTGCCATGTGCCCTGGTTGAACTGATAGAATCCCGCGACTCCGCCACTGATGACGCCACCCGGGAAATAGCCGATGTTGATGAGGGTGTTGTTATCGATGGTGTCGTTGAGCGCGGGTGCCGGTGTCGTGTCGGTGGATTGGATGACCAGTTGGAAAGTGCGGTCCGTAAACGAGCCGTCGGGTGCTTGTCCGGCATAATCGGCGAACAGGGACGGAGCAATCGGGGTGAAACGGAAATCGAGGCACCAGTTGGGAAGATTGTTCGGGATGGTTGCCGACTGGGCGTGGGAAGATTTCACCAGTGGCTGGACGGGGTCGCCATTGCCGCGAACGCGGGCCATGCCATCGGCATTGATTCCTAACAGACCGGGAGTCGTCCAAGTGGAGCCGCCGTCCCACGAGGCAGTGCCGGTGACCATGGATGCGTTTGCGCCGAACAACTGGCCGCTTTGATAGAACGAAGCCGTGAGTGGCAGGGTCTTGTCCTGGGGGTTGAGGTCCGTATCGATGAAGACCGATCCGGTGAAGGAACCCGCGGTGGCACTGGAGGCCACGATGGGGATGTCGATCGACTGGCCGACCGCGAGAGTGGCCGGCAGGGCGGGGCTGATGGTCCCGGTGGAAAATGCCGTGCCGGTCGTGTTGGTGACCGTCACCGCCTGGACGGTCACTGTTCCGGAGGCACCATCATTCGTGTAGCGGAGCGTGCGGGTGAGTGGTGAGGCGGTGTTCTGGCTGTAGGGAAACGCGTAATCAGGCTGGGGCGTGGCGGGATCGAGCGTGAGGAGAGGACCGCCAGCGGGCAGGACGGTGTAGTCCACCGTGAGTTTCACGTGCCGGGAGGTGGTGGCGGAGAGGTCGCTGGTGATGGAGAGGAAGGTCGTAGCGGGGCTGTCCGTCGTGAGCCCGATGTGCACGTTGTTGGACAGGTGGTTGGTGAGACTGGTTTTGAAAAGAGACGGGCTCAGGGTGATGGTGGCGTCCTGGTTGTCCGCGGTGGCGTCCCAGGTGACCGACTGGGTTCCAAGCGTGGTGCCGTAGGTCCCGCCAAGGGTGGTGTCCCCGGTGGCCGGCGCGTTCCAGGTGGCGGTGGCGGGGTCGAAGGCAAAGGCGTAGTCCCTTGCGATAAAGTTCACGGTGTTTGGCCGCCCCCGGCGTTCGAAGATCTGGATGGAAGCAGAGTTGATCGTCAGGTTTGCGAAGTTCCCCCCTCCGATGGAATTCACATCGTTGATGATGGAGGCCACATTGAAGCGCAGCAGGCCACGCAGATTGTTGGTGGCACCATTGGAGCCCACGAGGAACTCATTGTCAGTGTCGCCGTTCTGGGCAGTTCCCTGCCCCGTGTCCCCCCGGAGGTAGGTATCTCCAGTGACGGTACCGGTGAAGACCGTGCCGAAGAGCGGCGCGGTGGATGCCAGCATGGCGAGGAGGATTGGTTTCTTCATGGATCGAGGGAGTTTGGGCTTGGTTTGGGAGATACAGTTCAGACTTCAATAGCAGGAGGCATTCCGCCTCAAGAGATTAGATTTCGGCAACTAGGCCGGAATGTGGACCAGTGGAATCATTGCGCTCGGAGTCGGACGAAGAGCCTGGCCTCTTCCGGTTGGGTGAGGATGCGGTGGCGGGTAAAACCGGCGGGAACGCCTGCCTGGGAGGCAGCGGGAACGACATCGGCCGGGCGTGGCGACCAGGAGCCCGCTTCGAGGTTGTTGGAGAACTCGAGACGGGTGAGGATGCTTTCGGATGACGGGAGATCCCGGAGAAGGATCGAGGCCTCGTTGCCTTCAAAAACGATCGGGTTGGCATCGAAAGCATTCGGATCGCCGTGGGTCAGGAACTCCAACAGGCTGGCAATGCCATCCTTGTCCTCGTCGAGCATGGAAATCGCGGCGCGCCCGGAACCGGTCGGAATCCCGTGCTCACGGGCCCAGTCAAGGAAGGCATCACGGGTATCGGCCGGGCCATAGGTGAACTGGGCGGTGGCGGTGGTGGCGGCGCTGGAACGAAGGCGCACCCAATGGGCGTGGTAACCGGTGGGGAAGACATGGGTGAGGGTTTCACCTGCGCTGAGCTGGAAGGTCTGGTAGGTGGACCAGGAGTTGGTGGCAAGGACGTCCACTTCCACGGTGATGGTGGTGGCCTGGGTGGAGCTAAGGGTGAGCTCCTTGCGGTCGTAGCCATACATCAGGTAGGGGTCGGAGGCGGTGTTGGCGGCGACGCTGCTGTCCTTCCACGGTCCGCCCTTGCCGCGGGGTTCGCCCATGCGCCAGATGTCGTCGATCTCCCCGAGCCAGAGCGCGGCTGTGCCATCGGCATTTCTAACAAGCCGATCGGATGCGGGCGCGTCGTCGAGCACGCCGGTGAGGACGAGCAGGCCGCGCCAGGAGGCGAAGTCGGTGATGCGTTTGCCGTGGGTGGCGAGGGCGCGCATCTTGCGCATGCCGCCGGAGTTGTCGCGCGGGACTTCGTAGAAGGTGCCGTGGCAGTTGAGCAGTTCGCGTTCGGTGACGGCCTCGCGGATGCCGCGGGCCCAACCGGCGGCGAAGGGGGCGTCGTAGAGCGGATCGAGCTTGGGCAGGCGGAAGCGGGTGCTCCCTTCGGTGACCCAGGCGGAAGCGGCGTCCGAGCCGAACTCCTGGGTGAGGGCGGCGGAAGTGCGAAGGGTGTTTTCGGCAGTGGGGTTGGCGACATCGGTGAGTTCCATGGGCCCGCCGATGCGGTGGTAGCGGTGGCTCGAAATCGCGCCTGTGGACGAGGTTCTTGAGGATGCGAACTCAAGTTCAAGGGCGGTGGTATTCATCACGCGGATGATCCCGTCTGACATCGAGCGGGTGTCACGGATGTCGGCAAGGGCGGCGAATTCATCGGACACGGCGGATGCCGGAGTATGGTGGGGGTAGGGCGAATGGAGATGGAAGAAGGCGGTGAAATTGCTGCTGGCCGCCGATGACTGGAGGCGAACCCACGGAGCGGAAAGGTCGCTGAGGATCTCATGGGCCGAGGCATTTGCCGGAACGCTGACGGTGCGGGCGGTGGTCCAGGAATCGGTGCCGTTGGAAGTCTGGATGCTGATAGCCGTGGCACTAGTGCCGGCGTTGCGGAGATGGAGGGTGCGCTGGGTGAAACCATGGATCAGGAACGGATCGGAGTTTTCTCCGGCGGCGATGGCGTCATTCATCCAAACCGCGCCGTGACCGGTGGGGGCACCCCAGGCGTTTTCGATGGTTTCGAGATCGCCGAACCACAGGTTCGACTGGTTTTTCAGGGCGAGAGCATTGTCGAACTGTGAGGCGTCGTTCTTGCCCATCACGATGCGGCCCTCGAACATGCAGTAGTCGGTCGGCATTTTGTAATACGACGACATCGGCCGCAGCCCGGCGAAGTTGGCGGCGCTGAAGGTTTTCGGGAAATCGAAGAACAGTCCGTGCATGTGCATCAGATAGACGGTTTGCGGGTCGGCGGGATCGAGCGGCCGGATGCGCGGCCACTCGGTGTGCCAACCGTGGGAACCGTCGTGGGTGTAGGACCCTTTGGGCAGGCGCCAGAGTTTCCACTGCTGGTTTTCCATCACGTGGAGCAGCACCGACTTGGCATCAAATCCGGTGGACCAGATGGGATCGGTGGCGGGGTTGGGATTGCCGGAAATCCCGCCGGGACCGGTGGCCTCGCAGTGCTGGGTGAGGGAAACCTGGTTCCAGCCGGCCATGTACTGCGGTTGTGGCGCGACGGGGGTGCCGGCGTCCGGGTTGTTCGAGTAGAAGAAACCGCCCGGACCGGCGAGGTAGTTGCCGCCATTTTCCGCGACAGTGGTGCCGTCCCAAGTGGCGAGCACACCGCCGGGGCCGGTGGGGTCGCCATTGTTCCAGTTGCGGCCGTTGTTGGTGGCGACGAAGCGCCCCTGGCCGGTGTAGCAACCCTTGCCGTGGTAGCCGTGCAGGAACTTGTCGCCGGTGCCCTGCACGTCGGGATAGCGCGTGATGTAGGTAAGATCCGTCGGGTTCACATCGTAGAGACCATCCTCCATCGTGAAGATATACATCCGGTTCGGATCGGTGAGGTGGGCGGATGAACCGGTGAGGCGTCCGGGGATCACACCGGTAGTGGCTCCGGCGGGGCGGAGGACGCGGACTGTGCGGTCGGCAGCGATGAAATAGGGACCGATATTGAGTTGGTTCGAAGCCGTATGGATGAAGCGGTTGGCGGGGGTGCCGCCGACGGATTCTCCGCGACTCACGCGTGAGAGATCGGGGTTGATTTCGTAAAGTTTGTCAGTGCTGCCATTGGGCAGGTGGGGCCCGTAGGTCATGGCCCACAGTTTCCCGGCCCAGGGGACCACCGCGCCGACACCGCACTCGAGATGGGTATTGGTCATGACAAGGTGGGGATAGACGCCGGAAATGTTCACTACCTTGTCTGGAGCGGTCACGGTGATCTCGGCGGTATTGGAATCCGCGCTGCCGAGCGAGTTGGTGACGCGAACCCAGAAGCTGGTGGTGGCGTTGAGGACCGGTGTGATGAATGTGGCCGAGTTCAACCCGACCGGGGTGCTGGTGTCTCCCGCAGCGCCCTGATACCATTGGTAGGAGAGAGGCGCGGTGCCGGAAGCCGCCACCGTCAGGATGTGCGAGTTGTTTCCCGGAATGGAGGCTGCGGCAGGATGAGTGGCCACAAGCGGCGGCGATGGCGGAAGGGTGTTGAGGATGGTGATGTCATCGAGCGTGATACCGTTCGAGGTGCCGTCGAAATCGAGCCTGCCAAACGCGGGCGAGGTGGTCGCGTGGAACCGGGTGCTGGTCTTCATGACCCAGTTCACGCCATCCACCGAGAATGCGATCCGATAGCTTCGGGATGCCGTGGCAAGTGCGGTGCCCGAGATCCGGAGGTGGTAGGGGGTGTTTGCCGCGATGACCGGCAGGCCGATGAGGTCGTCCGCCCACGCGCCACTGAAAGAACGGATGCCTGTGTTGTCGAAAGCAAGGGTGATGAAGTCCTGGCCACCCTCCCCACGGATCCGGATGCGGCCGTGGTTAGCATCCGCCACCGGAGCGGAGGCGAGCCGGAAGCGCAGGCTGAGCGTGAACTCGGTGAGGGCGTCTCCCGGAGTGGGGCTGAAGTCCTGGCTGAGCACCGGGGTGCCATTGGTGGGGATCGTCGCGGAAACCGCACCGGAGATGGGTGTCGCGGTGTTCACCGTGGCAGCGCCCGCGCTCCATGAAGTCAGCGACGAGGTGGACGCCTCGAAGTTTCCATTCACGAACGGGACGGCATCGGCCGGAAGCGTGAGGAACGCGAGGAAGATGGGCAGGAGTGGGAATCTGGTGGGCACTGGCGGGAGCAGGAAAAGCGTGGAAACAAGGAGGCTGGAGAAAAGCCTAGGCTCTTCAGGCTTCCCAGCAAAAGAGATTGGCGGAGGTGGACAAAAAGTTGGCCAGAAGGCGGAGCAGACCTAAACTGCCATCGATGTCCGCGGCGACCCAACGGATTCCTTACGAGCGCCTCATGTCGGCCTCGCCCTTGTTGCTATGGGCCCTCGAACGACGGTGGTCGGACGAGGAGGCGCGTTCGAAAGGCATGGAACTGGATGCCCGGGAAAACAGCGCGTGGCTCGTCCTGGAGGGCGAGGCGCGGGTGAGGCACGGCGGGGAAACCCACCGGGCGGGACCGGGCACGTGGATGTTCCCCAGCCCCGGCCGGAGGGAGCAGTCCTTTGAGGGAACCTTTCATTTCCTGTCATTGACGCTCCGGTGGCAGTGGCCCGAGGGGACTCATCTGTTTGAGAAAGGCCTCACCCGCACGGTCGCAGCGCAGGAGGTTCCCTGGCTGGAGGAAACCGCCCGTGAGGTGATCCGGGGAGTGGCTGCCGTCTCGTCGATGACCTACTACCTGATCGGCAGGCATCCCGTGAGCCTGATGGAAGCGTCCCGGCTCTTTGAACTTGCCGGCAGATGGGCCACCGCTTTTGCCACGGCCATGGATCGGATCGGCGTTCAACCGGATACAGGCACCAACAGGGATCCACGGGTGGAATTGCTGCTGGCGCGCATGAGGGAGAGCCGGGCTTCAACACCGCCCGACCGCGGCGCATTCGCAGCTGCGGCAGGGGTCTCGCTACGGCAGGTGGACCGCTTATTGAAGGATGCCACCGGGCGGACGCTTGTGGAGAATCACGACCTGATCCGCTTCGAGAGCGCGTGTGGAGGGCTTCTGGAGCAGGGACACCGGGTCAAGGAGGTCGCGCTCGGAGCCGGATTCCGGGATCTTTCGTCATTTTCGAGATGGTTCACGAAACGCGCTGGCTGCTCCCCCAGGGCCTACCGAAAGCGGTTTTCGATTCCCTGAACCATCGCCTGCCGGGGTTGGCCCAGCGAATCAAATGATCCCGGTGATCGTCAGGTTTATGTGACAGAAACCCTGAGACCCAGACTCGAACGGTTTCATTACGCCGAGCCGAAGCCGGTCGATCTGGATGAGTTGATGAGCGGAATTCCCGGCCTGAAGATCTAACAAAACTCCACCGGCCGCGCCTACCGCATCGGCTAGGACAAACCCGTCTTCGCCCACAAACTCCTCTGCCAGGACACCGTCGAAGAACGCATCCACAAACTCCAACAACAAAAAGGCCAACTCGCCGCCGGAATCCTCGCCAACGCCGACATCTCCCAAAAACTCAGCCTCGAAACAGTCCGCGCCCTCCTCGGATGATCACGGCAACACTTGCCTCACTTCATACACTTGCCCGCTGATCTTCTCCAACTTGCCCTTCAGATCTTCACGCAACGCTTCCACCTTGGCAGGCATCAGACTCCCATCGACCGTCAGCCGCACGGCGTAAATCTCCTCCTCATACCGAACCAACACACCGTCCACCTCAATCTCCTCCTTGAAGTCATCTTCCGGTTGAGGAACCACACGATGCTCCAAAACATCCGGCCGAAATCCCCTCTCAAAAGCCATTCGATCCAACGGCGCCACTCCTCTCATCGACTCTCTCATCCCTTCCGAAATCTCAACATCAATCCCGAGTCCCGAGTGCTTGGCGATCTCGTCAATGCTAGGCAAATAGTAGTCTTGATTGAACACCCACATGCCCATCTCGAACAGCCTGTTAGACTTGCCGTCGCCACGGAAAAACTCCAACACAATCACCTCTCGCCGCGTCAGACGCTCCTAAATCCAGCATTGGTTATCCAGCCGCCAATCATCAAAGTTCTCAACCAATCCCACCTCGCCACTGATCCAAGCCTTGCCACCACTCACTCGGATCGACCCTCCCTCCTCCAGAACCGCCTGATGGCCATGAATCCACCCAGCCCCATCTCCCGAAGAGGCTTGTTGCCGATTCTCCAACTTCTCCGGATCCATCACCAGAATCTGCGCCTTCCCCACGATCCGCTGTTCGGGATAACCGAGATTTCCGATCAACACCAGCTTCCCGCCAACCATCGTCGCGGTGTGAAAATCGGTGGGCGGAAATGCCTCTGTCGGAAATCCAAAAATCCGGATCCCACCCTTGCAATCGATCTCGATGACGTCGTTGTAAATGAAGAAATCCGGATCGTAATGATCCTCATGCTCGCCCGCAATCAGCAAAGTCCGCCCGTCAGCCAACAACGTCCTGCTCTGGCCTTGCCGCCCGTTAGACCACATCGGCTTACCACCATAAGATGAAGGCCCATCAAAATGACCGTTCGCCGCCCATGAACTGGTTTCCGAACGGATCAGCCACCGCCAATAGGGATTGCTCAAATCCTCCGCCGCCGTCACACCGCGTCGCGCATCTCGCCAATGACCAAACACCGTGGCGGTGACTTCGCTGGGAGGATCAAGCTTGTTAGACAGGTTGAGGAATCCTGATGAATCCGGTCAAAGCCGCAACCTCCAGCCTGATGGATGAATGGGGTTGGGCATGACTCCAAAAAACCGCAGCGCCCCGCGCCCTGTCGAGCACGGGACAATCAAGCTCTCAAACCGCACCCTTCAAACCCTCAACGATCCCCGAAACCCCCGAACCCCATAATACGACTGCGCACCATTGTGATACACAAACACATGCCCGAACCGCCGGTCACAAAACAACGCCCCTCCCAACTTCCGGATATCTGCCGGCGTCTGCACCCAACTCGACGTCTTCAAATCAAACTCACCAAGCTTCTGAAGATCACGATACTGCTCCTCCGTCAGCAGCTCGATCCCCATCGCCGCCGCCATGTCCATCGCCGTATCCTTCGGCCGATGCTCCTTCCGGGACTCCCATCCCGCCCGATCAAAACAAACACTCGTCCTCCCCTTCGGAGTCTCCGCCGCACAATCGAAAAACAAAAACTCGCCCGTCTTCCCATCCCATCCCACCACATCCGGCTCACCCCCGCTCTCTTCCATCTCATTCAGTGACCAAAGCTTCTCCGGCCGCTGATCCAGCCTCTCTAACACCTTCGCCCACTCAACCCCTTCATGCCTCCCCCGATGCTTCTCAAACCGTTTTCTCAACGTCTCGACCAGCCTCTCCCGCTGCTCCACACTCAATCTCTTTCCCTGTTCGGCTTTCTTCATCGCGCGCAATCCTCATCATGAAATTGCCTCCATGTTAAACCTCAATTGCGGAAGAAAGGTCCCAAAATCATCTACTTTCTCGCTCCTCCTCACAATTTTCCCGAAATCTCCGGAAACTTCCGCATCAAAACCTTGCTGAATGATGCAGCGCCAGATCCGTGCGCCTCCACAACATGAAAACAACATCATCCACCGCCATCCTCGCCGCCTCGCTCCTCATCATCCTTCCATCCTGCAAACCGGAGGAAACCCAATCCAAAACCACAACCGAAACCCCAGCCACCATCGACGGACCCGAAGCAGCCGCCAAACAAATCGCCAAACTCCAGAACGACCTCGCCGCCGTCATGGAATCCATCACCGACCCCGAATCCGCAGAAGCCGCCATCTCCAAAGTCGGCCCCATCGCTGAACAATTCGCAACCTTCGGCAAAAAAATGGAAACCATCGACCCGGATGTCTCTCCCGAACTCAAAGCCAAACTCGAAGCCATCATCAAACCCGCCCAGGAACGTGTCCAGAATGCCATGACCAAAGCCATGCCCATCATCACCCAAAACCCCGAAATCGCCCAAAAATTCCAGGACGCCATGTCAAAAATGACCGCAACCGAGTAAACCGCTCCACGCCCTATCAGCCTGGCTGATAGAGCTCCGCAAACACCATCGTCCCCGCCGCAGTCTGCAGCGTGCTCACCACCATCACCTCCACGCTCGTGCCGATCTTCGGCGCGGCGTGGTTCACCACAATCATCGTCCCGTCCGGCAAATAACCCACCCCCTGGTGCTCATCCTTCCCCGGTCGCACCAACGCGATCCGCAACCGCTCACCCACCGCGACCGCTGGCCTCAGCGCCTCATCCAGCTCATGGATGTTCAAAACATCCAACCCCCGCAACTTCGATACCTTCGACAAGTTCTCATCCAAAGTCATCAGCCGCGCCCCAAGAATCCGCGTCACCTCCATCAACCGCGCCGACAAACTCGCATCCGGCACCGATGGATCACCATCGTGGATCGAAATCTGGATATCCTTCGCCGCCTGCATCTGCTCAAGGCAATCCAAACCACGTCGCCCACGCTCACGCCGCGCGTTGTTAGGCGAATTCGCCATCACCTGCAGCTCCTCCAGCACAAACCGCGGCACAATCAGCCGCCCATGAAGAAACCCCGCCCGCAAAATCGCCGGAACCCGCCCATCCATCACCGCCTCGGGATCCAGCACCACCGGCTGCCCGGACGCCGCATCCTGCCGGAACCGCACATAGGGAATGATGAACGCAAAATCATCACGATTGCTCCGCAAAGCCAAAACCGCCCCCAGAAATCCCAAACTCGCGAACAACGTCACATCGATCGCCAACCGCATCGCCTCCACAAACACCTCCGCCCGCCCCTCCTCCGTGATCCGGTCACGGAACGCCAGCTCTAACAAATTCGAAATCTCCACCCGCGTCAGCAACCACGCACACAACAACCCAACCCCCAACCCGAACGTCGCCGTCGAAAATCCCCGCAACGTGAACCCCTTCATCAGCGACTCAACCAGAATGAAAAATCCCGCCACCCCCAACCCCGCAAGAATCCCCGCCGTCATCGAGACCTCGAACTCCGTCCCCTTCGTGCTCAGCGCAATCGCCACCCCTGCCGCCTCACAAACCAACAAATACGTCAGCCGGGCAACATTAACAGAAGACGGAGAGGTCATGGGCCGTTTCGTGCCTCAGGTTCCGCCAACCCGCCTGCCACCGCAAGATCAAAGGCACGCCAATAAACCACTTGTAACCCCGACCCCATTCCACACGTACATCAGACATTCAGCCCATGCGCCGCGCCCTCTCCTTCCTCCTCGCCTTGCCCGCAACCGGCATCCTTCCCGCACAAACCACCGCGCAAAAAATCGAAACCTCATTCCGCCAACTCGACCGCAACGGCGATGGAAACGTCACCCGCGAGGAATCCGGCAACGCCAACTGGTTCAACATCGGCGATGAGAACCGCGACGGCAAACTCACCCTCAACGAAGCCATCCGCCGCCTCTCCGCCCTCGTCGAACGCCACGGCGTCGCCACCCCGCAGATCGAAGCAACCCCGCCCGACGAATCACTCAAAGAACAACCCCAACTCCTGAAACCCTCGGAGCACGGCGTCGGAAAACGCATCCCGGATCTCAACCTCCGCGACCTCTCAGGAAATCCCATCCGCCCGACTCCCGACTCCAAAGCCTGGGCCTTCATCTGCTTCGGCGCCTCCTGCCCGCTCAGCAACAAATTCGGCCCCGAAATGGCCCGCATCGAAAAGGAATACTCCACACGCGGCGTCACCCTCGTCTTCGTCAACCCGGTCACCGCATCTAACAAAACCGACTCCCTCGAATTCGCCAAAAAACACAACCTCACCTCCCCCGTCGTCCACGACGCCGAAGGCACCCTCCTCCAAACCCTCCGCCCCACCACCACCACCGAAGCCTTCGTCTTGGATTCCTCCCGCACCCTCGTCTTCCGCGGCGCGCTCAACGACCAATACGGCCTTGGCTACTCCAAACCAAAACCCACCCGCAACTACCTCCGCGATGCCCTCGACGCCATCCTCCGCGGCGAATCCCCCACCATCCCCGCAACCACCGCCCCAGGCTGCGAAATCGACCTCCCAACCCCCACCCCAGGCACCCCACAATCCACCACCTACCACCGCGACATCAGCCGCATCCTCCAAGCCCACTGCATCGAATGCCACCGCGATGGCGGCCTCGCCCCCTTCTCTCTCGAAACCCACGAAGACGTCATCGAACACGCCGCCATGATCCGCCGCCAGGTCGAACGCGGTGCCATGCCACCCTGGTTCGCCGCACCCTCCTCCCACGGACTCTTCGCCAACGACCGCTCTCTAACAGAATCCGACAAGGCCGCGCTCCTCGACTGGCTCCGCTCCGATCGCCCACTTGGAAATCCCTCGGAAGCCCCGCTTCCACGCATCTATCAGAACGGCTGGACCATCGGCGCTCCTCAGGTCGTCTTCCAAATCCCCAAACCCGTCAACATCCCCGCCGAAGGCGTCATGCCCTATCAGGTCCAGGTCGTCGAAACCTCATTCCGCGAGGAACGCTGGGTCCGCGGCTACGAAATCGTCCCCACCGATCCCAGCGTCGTCCATCACGTCATCGTCAACATGCACCCGAAAGGCTCGAAAATCACCGGCGGCGGCGAAGGCGAGGGCGGCTACTTCGCCGCATACGTCCCCGGAAACACCGGACGCCTCCTCCCGGATGGCTTCGCCAAACGCCTCCCCGCCGGCGCAAGACTCAGCTTCCAGATCCACTACACACCTAACGGAAAAGCCACCGCAGACCAACTCACCCTCGGCCTCATCTTCGCCGACAAACCCCCGCTCAACGAAGTCCACGTCGCCGCCGTCGCCCACCCCCGCCTCAACATCCCGCCACACGCCGCCAACCACGTGGAGACCAAACGCCAGCAAGTCCCCTTCAACCTCAACGTCACCGGCTTCATGGCCCACATGCACGTCCACGGAAAAAGCTTCAAATACGAACTCACCACCCCGGACGGAAAAACCGAAACCCTCCTCGATATCCCGCGCTACGACTTCTACTGGCAGCTCAACTACCAATACGCCCAACCCAGATTCATTCCCCGCGGCAGCACCGTCACCATCACCGCCGTCTTCGACAACAGCTCTAACAACCCCGCCAACCCGGACCCTGGCAAAACCGTCCGCTGGGGCCAGCAAACCTACGACGAAATGATGATCGGCTACGTCGAACACTTCACACCACTCGCTCCCTCGCGGTAAGCGCCGGTATGGCCCGCCACATCAGTCGGCCAGGTTAGAGCCATCCCAGTTCCTCCTCCCGTTCGCGATACACCACCCCCAGCATCCGCGCGTTCGTCATCAACACATACGCGCCCACACCGGACATCAGCAAGGTCCCGACAATCGGATTTCCCGCCGACAACTTCGTTAGAAACCCATCAACCAGATACAACACAACCAACAACACCACCCCCACCCAATAAAGCCATCCGCCCCGGAAAATCGCCGGAATCACAATGTGCGGACTCATCGCCCCCAGGTGCCCCAACACCACCACCGCAAGCAACGCCATCGGCAAATACACCAACCCGAACCCCAACAACCCGAAAATCCAACGGCCCTTTTGATCCATCTCATCCACTGCGATCTGATAGACCAGCAACGGCGCCAGCGAAACCAGCACCACGATGAAAATCTGCAACATCGGCCAGATCACATCCTCAAATAAATTCGCCGTCTCCGGGAAATCCGGCGCCTCCTTCCCCCCCGTCGCCGTCGACTGCACCATCTGGAAATAGATCGCACAAAAATACCCGCTCACCAGCAGCGAAGCAATCCACCCGATCACCGGCGCAAACCTCACCAACTCCGCCACCACCGCCAACACCACACACGTGAACCACACATACTTCCCGCTCCCCCGGAACGCATACGTCAGAATGTCTTTGAAGATCTTCATCGTCGTTTTCCCGCCTCTCGCGGGAGCCGCCATCAATCCCCCAACTCCCTAACCACCCACCCCGCCCATTCCAAGCAAAAACCCGCCCCCAACCCCAAAGGGCCTCTGCATTGGGGAGAAAACCAGCTAAAACAAGGAATAGAACCACAGATGCACCCTGATTCACACAGACAAGACTCGGCTTTCAATGGGTTTCCGACGACTCGAAAGATGACAGAAGCCCTAAAACCAAAGTTGTGGTCCAAATTTCATTTCGCATGATCCGTGTTTATCCGTGTTCATCCGTGGTTCGAATCCTCTTCGCCCCTAGCGTCGGAGCCCTGCCCAACCCCACCTCAAAAACAGAATCCTGTTAAACCCGAAATCCGAAGTAGCAGGGGTAGCACTTAAGAATGGCGCTGCTGAACTTTTAGTGGGTAGCCGGGGGGCAATCCGCGCCCAAAATGGGTTGCGGGATCGCTTGGTGCCGGGTCCCAAGCCCCCTGAAACCCCGCCTCGCCCCCTCAAGGTTAGGCGGGCCAGAGGGCCACGG
>SXGQ01658262.1_pt1 | contig 32306 bp, 18 predicted proteins | sample 3178371 | NCBI WGS metagenome assembly SXGQ01 (sample SAMN11356859, study PRJNA531348) | freshwater metagenome | isolation source: freshwater sample F1-20 | place: China: Fuxian Lake, Yuxi | collected 2017-12-25
AAATTGATCTCGACGGTTCCGGGGTACGAACCGATGCCGGAGAACTCAAGTCTGTGCGGTCTCATGCAGGATCCTCCTTCATCGTGCTCCGGACCGCGGCGGCCACGAACTGCTCGCCGAACTCCCCGAGACCGTCGGGCCAGGTTTCTTCCACGTACCCGAGTACGACCTCCTCTTCACTCCGTTTGGCCATCTCCTTCAGTCGTTCCGAGTCCAGAAACCCTTGTTCCGTGAGTGCGATCTGCTCCATGTCCAAGGCATGCGGAAAGCGCCTCCGCAAGCGTTCCATGGCGCCGACCTGGAAATTGGGGTCGGTCAGCCGGGCCCTCACGAACGATCCCTCGTGCTCGTTGAACTCCGGCGACGAGACGATGTCGTCGAGAGTTCCCTCGAGGGTCACCACCGGACGTCCCACGGTCACCTGAACGGTGCGGGGCGTGATGCCCGCGCCGTCGACGTCCAGGATGCGGACCGACTTTCCGTGATCCTCCGAGAAGGAATACGCCATCGGAGACCCGGAGTAGACGAGCCGGCCATCACCCAGTTCCTGGGGCCGGTGCAGGTGCCCCAGGGCCACGTATCCAAAATCGCGGAACAGGTCGGCGGGGACGGCGCCGGTTCCGCCGATGGACAGCGTTCGCTCCGAGTCCGAAGTGCTTCCGCCGACCACGAATGCGTGCGCCATTGCGACCGTGCGCGAAGGGTCCTTCAGCCGCGTGACCTGGTTGTTGATGACTGCCCGCAGGACCGATTCGTGGTTGCGCGCCTCCCCCGCGGCCATCGCAACCCGCTCCGGATCGAGGTAGGGGAGAGGAAGAATTTCGACCTCCGTCCCGTCCAGCCCCGTGACGGTGACCGGAGCGGCGATGGCCGCGACGTCCCGGCGTTCGGTGCGGATGTGCAGGCCGCTTCCCGTCATGAAGCGGGTGCCGAAGTGCAGGCGCTCGGCCGAGTCGTGGTTGCCGCTAATGACGACGATGGATGCCCCCGCCCCGCTGATTCGGTGGAGCACGTCGTCGAGCAGTTCCACCGCGTCGTCCTTCGGGTTTGCCCTGTCGTACACGTCGCCGGCAACGAGCACGCACTCGATGGACTCCTCCTTCACCAGATCTACGAGCCAGTCACAGAAGGCGGCCTGCAGCGGGAGCATGTCCGTCTCCAGGAATCTCTTGCCGAAGTGCCAGTCGGAGGTGTGGATCATGCGCATGTCGGCCCTCCTCTGTCGTGCCCACCGGATCGTCATTATTGCGCCAAATCGGGTCTCTCGTTCGGGCTGATTCGATCCGGCCCATTCTCCGCCGTGCCTCCCCTGGGTCACGCACCCCTCGTCTATCTTTGCCCCCATGGCGGGACGCATGGACGGAACACAGGGGGCTCTGGACGCGCTCCGGAGGCTCACGGGCAATCCCGCGGCAGAGTTTCGTGACGGCCAGCTGGAGGCCATTGAGTCCCTCGTCTCCCGCAAGGAAAAAGTCCTGGTCGTGCAGAGAACCGGCTGGGGCAAGAGCGCCGTCTACTTCGTGGCCACGGAGTTGCTGCGCAAGCAGGGATTCGGGCCGACCATCATCGTGTCGCCCCTGCTGGTACTGATGGACAACCAGATCGAGGCCGCCAGAAGGCTCGGTCTCCGGGCCTACACGCTCAATTCGCTCGGGGACCTGAGCGTCGACGATGTCGTCGGACGGCTCAGGAGCAACGCGATGGATGTGCTCCTGATCTCCCCTGAACGGCTGGCAAACCCCGAGTTTGCCGACAAGGTCATGCCGCTAATCGGTGCCCGACCGGGCCTCCTTGTGATCGACGAGGTCCACTGCGTGAGCGACTGGGGCCTTGACTTTCGGCCCGACTACCGGCGCCTCGCGCAGCTCATCAACTCACTGCCCGCGGGTATCCCCGTGCTGGGAACCACGGCGACCGCCAACGACAGGGTTGTCGCCGACGTGCGGACCCAGATGGGTGACTCCGTTCCTGTCGTGAGGGGTCCGTTGCGCCGCGAGAGCCTGTCGCTGAATGTGGTGGAAACCACCTCCCGGGCTGCGCGGATGGTGTGGCTGGACAAGAACCTCGAGCAAATGGGCGGAAGCGGAATCGTGTACTGCCTCACGGTTCGCGATGCAGACACCGTCCACCGCTACCTGAGCGAACGGGGTCACAACGTGCTGCGCTACCACGCAGATCTGTCGAAGGAGGAACGCGACGGTGCCGTGGAGGCCTTCCTGCGCAACGAAGTGAAGGCCCTGGTTGCCACGACGGCCCTGGGCATGGGCTACGACAAGCCGGATGTCGCTTTCGTCGTGCACTACCAATCACCGGGGTCGGTTGTCACCTACTATCAACAGGTGGGTCGAGCTGGTCGTGCGGTGCCGAACGCGGTGGCCGTGCTGATGAGGGGTGCCGAGGACTCCGACATTCTCGACTACTTCGCCGCCGGCTCCTTTCCTTCCGAGGACACGGTCGACAAGATCTTGGCGGTGTTCGACGAGAACAACGGACCCGTCTCCACGCAGAAAATCGAAGCGAGCGTGAATCTCCGCGCTTCAGCCATAGAAAGCGCCCTCAAGCAGCTCCACGTGGAGGGCATCGTCGACAGGGTGAGGGGCAAGACCTACGAGCGAACCCTCAAGAAGTGGTCATATCCCGCGAAGAGGCTGGAGGGTGTCCTGGAGTCCCGCCGTCGGGAGCAGCGGCAGATGGCCGATTATTTTGCTCACCGCGATTGCCGCATGGTGTATCTCACGGCCGCGCTGGATGACCCGGACACTGCACCGTGCGGCCGTTGCGACAACTGCACAGGTATTCAGATGAAGGCCGACTTCTCTGCGTCCGAGATAGCGGCGGCGGAGAGGGTCCTTCGTGGCACGTATCTCGTCATTGAGTCGCGCAAGCAGGACGGCAACCGTCGCGCGATACCTGAGTCCGAGCGGCTCGAGGCGGGCTTTGCGCTCTCCCAGTGGCGCGACGGCGGCTACGGGGACCTGGTAGCCGAGGGCAAGCAGTCAAAGAAGAGCTTCAGCGACGAGCTGGTCGACGGCGCAAGCGACCTGGTGCGAAGCTGGTCGCCGGCCCCGGCACCCACATGGGTGACATGCGTTCCCTCCTCGCGAAGCGGCCAACTGGTGCCGGATTTCGCCAGGCGCCTTGCCCAGAAACTCGGTCTTCCGTTCCATGACGTCGTGACGAAGACACGCACGACCCAGACACAGAAGAAGATGGAGAACTCCCGCTTCCAGCACGACAACGTCGCCGGGGCGTTCAAATGCGCCGGAAAGATCCCGAAGGGCCCGGTTCTGCTCGTGGACGACTTGGTGGATTCGCGCTGGACGCTCACCGAAGTGGGCCGAGTCCTCCGGCGCGCCGGCGCGCCGGCGGTCTTCCCGGTTGCACTCTCCAGAACGCAGCCACGGAACCAAGAATGAATCTTTCCGCTTCCCTTGTCGCGCTCCTTCTGACGAACAGGCTGGTCGCCGTTCCGGCCCGTCCCTTCACGGCCTCGCAGTTCTGGGAGCTGCACGCGCTTGTGCCCGACCTGGATTCCCTGGCCGGAGCCTCGGTGCATGACTTGACGACCGACATGGGGGTCGCTCCGGACCATGCCGAGCGCATTCCCGTTCTTCTCGACGCCGTGCTGGCATTTTCTTTCGAGCGGGAACGTCTGGAGGAATCGGGAATACGACTGCTCTCGTTCCTCGACGAAGGATTTCCCGTGCGTCTGCGCGCGGTGCTGGGGCGCCACAGCCCGGCGAGTCTGCTGATGGCGGGCAATCCCGAACTTCTCGATGCGTGCTTGCGGGGGATCGTGGGCTCCCGCAACGCCGGTCCCGATTCAACGGAGCTGGCCGAGACGGCGGCACGGGCGGTGGTGAAGCGGGGAGAAGTGGTCGTGAGCGGCCTGGCGCGCGGCATCGACCAGGTGGCGATGGGGGCGGCACTCGCCGAGGACGCCGGCGTGGTAGGGGTCCCGTCCGAGGGCCTCAGGAAGTCGGCGCGGGCCAAGGGCACGCGGGCGATGGTCCACGAAGGCCGGCTGTGCATGGTCAGTCCGTACGGCCCTGATTCGCCCTTCTCCGTGGGCAACGCAATGGGCCGCAACAAAATCGTGTACGGACTGTCGACTTCCACGCTCGTCGTGTGCTCCGACAAGGGCAAAGGCGGCACCTGGGACGGCGCAAAGGAAGCCCTCAAGGGCCGCTTTTCCCAGGTGGACGTGTGGATGGGCGCGGGTGCAGGGCCCGGAAACGAGGGGATCGCGCAGTTGGGCGCCCGTTCGGTGCTGGCAACCGAAGAACTGTGGACAGTTGACTTCGAGCCGGGCACCCAGAGCCCGGGCCCACAACCGGGCCTGTTTGACTGAGAGCAGAGGATCAGGACACCTCGACACAAATTCTTCGTTTGGCAGAGTGGAAGGGTCGGTTGAACTGGTATGTTCCTACGTCCAATGGTTGAGTGGGGTTTCAATAAGCTTGTCGGGCGTAATCCATTGCGTAGCGGTGCCGAGAAGTTCGCGATCAACCGCACGGTGCATAACTTTGTTCGTGAGTCCATACAGAACTCGGGGGAACAACGCAGGAACTCCGCCGAACCCGTGACGATCGTGCTCCCGTTCGCGGTCCTCGAGGGTTCAGAACAGGCGCAAATACCTGCAGGTGTGCGACTTTCGGCCGCTCGGTGAGATTGACTGGCGCCAATGAAGGTGTTCGTCCTGCCCGAGGCGGAGCAACGTGCGGCCGCCGAGCCAGAGCACCGGCAGGTCCTCGAGCGATTCGTAGAGTCCGTGCACGGGCTGAACACCATGGGCGAGCTGGTTGCGTTGCAGCAGGTGCAGCGTGTTTCTCACCCGATGTTCAAGTGGAAAATCGCCGGGAGGGACTCGAGAATCATCTTCCGCGTCTCTTCTTCGCCGGTTTCCTCCGTGCTCTACGCGGTGGTGTTCACCTGCGTGTTCCACGGGCGCGAGTACCGGAACCTCGGTGCTTCCGGTGAGTTCTCCGCCGAGCGCCTCGCGGCCGCCGAGCGCCTCCCCGAGTACGCCGCCTTCATCGACGGTCTCGATGCGGTGCCCGTGGAGTATGCGGGCGTGCCCCGGGAGTACATAGGAATGAGGCGCCTTCCCGCGGTGCTCGAACCGCGGCACGACGGTCTGGTGATCGAGGAATCCGAGGACTGGGTCGAAAAGGTGCTCTCCGGGGCGGTCGCGGTGGACGGGACAGTCGACAGTTTCGCCGTGGAGCTGAGCGCGGGAGCAGTGATCGATGCGCTGCTGGAGGGCAGGGACAGCATCGTGTCCCTCGGCGAGGACACTGCGCTAGTCGAGACGATCTCTGGGACGATGCGGGTGAGCCTCGGCAGCGAATCAACACCACGTTTCCGACGGCGGTTGGTCATCCCCCCGGGACCGGGAGCCCGTGACTACCTGGTGCATGCGGAAGCCGCGAGTAGCGGCCAGGTTGACCCGTTCCTGGTGTGGCACCCGAGGCAGGAGGCTTTCCTGAGGAAGTTGTCATCCGACCCGAAGTCGCTTCCCGCCTTCATCGACGGTCCCGGCGGAAGCGGGAAGACCGCAATTCTGATGTGGTTGGTCCGCGGGGTGCTGCAGCACCGCAACGATTACGCCGACGGCACGAGGGTGAGATTCGTGACGGTCAGCCCGGTTCTCGCGTCCAAGTTCGCCGAGGGTCTGCGCAACCACCTGGTGCTCGTTGACGGCTTCTCCCCGGCCGAGGCAGCAGCGGTTGCATCGTCGGTGTGCAGGACGGTCGATGAGTATCTCCTTGAGTTCCTGCCCACGGACCGCTGTGCGCGCTTCGTGGCACGGGGCTCAAAGCTGGACTGGAGGATGTTTCGCCGCTGGTACGGGGAGTTGCACCCGTCCCGGAAGCCCCGCATCACCCCGCACGAGGCGTGGTGTGCGCTTCGAGCCCTGGTTCGTGGAGACAGGCTGGAAAGGGACGACCCGCGGGCCGAGCTGTCGCGACAGGACCATGACGATCACATCATCGAATGGTTCGACGGCCTTGCCTCCGAACGCAGGCAGTCGCTCAGCCGGGAGCAGATACGCGCCGCCCTCGGCATCTATGGGCTGTACACGGAGTGGAAGGCGGAGAGTGGCCTGTGGGACGAGGCAGACCTGGTGGAAGAAGCCGTCGCGTCGTTCGCGGCGGGAGGCACGGCCGGCGGTACGGACCTGCTTGTTGTCGATGAGGCGCAGGATCTCACGCCCGACATCGTCCGTTTTCTCGTGCGGTCGGGCGGGTACAGCCGTTACAGGCTGGACATTGAGTACGCCGACTCCACCCGTCCGGTGCCGCTGCCCGTCGTGTTCGCCGCCGACGACCTGCAGACCATCAACCCTTCGGGGTTCGAGTGGGGGCTTTTCAAGGCAGTCTTCTACGAGGAAACCGCCCAGATTCTCAACCGGGTCAACGGGGTCGCCGTCGACCCGGGCGGCCTAGACATCAACTTCCGGATGCGGGAGAACGTCCACGCGGTCGCACATTCGGTGCGTCGCTGGCTGAAGCCCTCCGTGCCCGCTGACCCGCCCGAGCACGTGCGGACCGGCGGGTACTCGGGGCCGTGCCCCGTGGCGGACCCTGCTCTCGCCGAGGTCCTGGGCGCCGTCTCGCGGATCATCGTTCCGCTCGAACCCGACACGTATGAGGAGGACAGCCCGGTTCGCCAGTTGCTCAACACGTGCAAAGTCGACTGGGAGAGGGTGCTTCCCGTGACCGCAACCAAGGGAGACGAGTTCGGCACGGTAGCACTCGTCGGTTTCGCCGGTTATGTGCGGGCCGCACACCCGGGGCAGGAAGCCAGGTATGCCCGACAGATCACGTATGTGGCCGCCTCGCGCGCGCGGGACGTGGCCGTGTGGATCGAACCTGATGACAGCGATCGCATGTGGTTCTGGGAGGGCGGCGACGGTGAATCACCTGCTCGTTACATCCCGCGTCAGGCACCATTTCAGCCCGCGTTCCTCGATCCGTTCAGGATGTCGTCTGACCAGGTCCTGCGGGAGGAGCTGATGAGGCTCGTGGCGCTCATGCGGGACACTGACGATGACGACGGGAGCAGGGCGGCCAGGGCGTCGGCCGTGGCTGCGAACATTCGTCTCATGGGGTTGCCGGAGCACGAGACCGCGGTGGAGACCGCGGAATCGCTGGCCCGCTATTTCCGGGGGGACGTCACGGGCTTCAGGGTCACTGCCGTGGTTCCCGAGCTCCAGCGAGTGGCGATCGAGATGGCCGCGAGGGACCGGTGCTGGGCCGCATTCTCCGGCCCGCACCCGGTCTCGGCATTCCCGGACATACTCGCAGGGTGGGCGCTCCACTCAATCGAAAGGTCCGACCTCGGCGACTTCTTCGTCGCGGCCTCTGTGTTTTCCGGTGCAGGGGTGTCCGCCACAGAACTCCTACCGGACATCAATTCAGGACTGGGGGAGGCCGCCGGCGCGGTGGTCGGGGCGATGAGGCAGGCTGCCGACGCTGGCAACGAATCAGTCTTCTCCATCGCGACCCGTGCGGCCGTGCAGGGTGCAGCCACGCTTCTCGCCGACCCGTACTTCACGCAGAAGACGGCATTTTTTGTGGACTGGGCCGGCGGACACACTGCCCGCGCACTCGCTGGTGCCCGCGATCTCCAGTCGGCCGGCGACGTCGACACCGCGATGGAACTCAACAGGTCAGTCGTGGTGAAGGTGGCAGGGGTTCCGTGGGTGTCAGGCACGCGCGTGCCGGCGGCCCGGCTGGAGGACGGCATGACCGAGGCCGAGATTCTCGCATCCTTGGAGTCGGCGTGCCTGGAGCTGTGCTCAGCACGAGACGTGCTCGATCGCTTCGTCTCCGACACGAAGCGTGCCGGGCACAGGTACACGGACGTCCAGGTTGCGAGGTTCCTGCGGGTGGCTTTCGCGGAAATGGCCACCGAGACGGTGCAATGAAGAAAACAACACGAGATGAGGAACAATGAACGGGCTGGATGACATCGCAAAGTCAATCGAAATGGTGAGGGAGTCGGTCGCGGTCATCAAGGCGGCGGCGAACGACCGTGAGGAGTGGGCGGCGCGTGTCGAGAGCGCCTCCACCGACATGTTGACCCTGGCAGAGGCGATCCAAGCTTCGCTTGCGGAGATGGAACAGATCTTTTCCACGGGTGCAAACGGTCCGGTCAGCGAGGTGGTCGACAATCTGAAGGAGATTTCGTCGAAGACTACGGCGGCACTGGAGAATGCCATCGCCCGCATCGAGTCCCAGCTCAACTCGCTAAGCGGGCTGGCCGAGGGCGTGCACGAGATGTCGACGCGTCTGGCTTCGGCTGCGACGCAGATTCACGAGGTTGCGGTCGGCATGAAGGAGATCAGATCAGGGGTCGTCGCCGCTGTGTCCGAGTCCGCCGAGAAGCTCCGCGGCGCGACGGTCGACGAAGTGAACAAGCTTGCTCTCTCGCTGGCGGCTCTTCACGACACGTTGCCCCGCGCCGTGGCCGACGTCCTCGGCGAGGACACGAAGAACGTGCGGTCGGACATCGAGGGACTGGAGCGGGTGCTGTCGGCCTTGCTCACGAGGACGGCTGAGAAGACCGCCGCTGATGTGGGTCTGGAGGTGTTCGCGCTGGCCGAGGAGGTTCGCGAGACGAAGAAGTTGCTGGCCGAGCTCCTGGCCCGCAAGAAGGGTCTGTTCCGGGCCTGACCTGCCAGGTGACGGGGAAGACGCAGGCGCCATGGCGAGGGACAAGAGACTCCAGAAGTACCGGGAGCTCGAGCAATGTCGGGTCGCCGGGAAGCCTGTGCACGTCCGGGTCTCCGAGGCAAATGCCGGAGGGCTGGTGGTGCACGTCACCGACCACCGCGGGGCGAGTGCATTCCTTCCGGCGTCGCACGTGGGTCTGGAGCGCGTCGCCGACCTCGGGTCGATGGTCGGAGAGGAGTTCGAAGTTCTCGTGGAGTCGTGTGACGTGGAAAAGGGCAGGGCAGTTGTCTCACGGCGCCGGTTGCTCCTTGTCCGCCGGGAAGAGTTGATGTCCCGGGCTGTTTCCGCGGTGAGGTTGGGCGACGTCCTCGACGGGACAGTTACATCCGTTTCCGAGCGCGGCATCTTCGTGGCCGCCGGGGATCTGCACGGAATCGTCGTTCGATACGGGATGTCGTGGGAGCTGGAGAAGAAGGCAGAAGAGGCCAGAGCGTTGGGGGATGCGGTGAAGGCCCGGATAGTGCGCCTGGACCACGCCAAGCAGCAGGTCGCCTTTGACATCCGGGAGACCGACCCGGACCCGTGGATCGAGCACGCGCGAACTCATCACGTCGGAGAGCTCGTGTTCGGGCGGGCAGTCGCAGTTCACCCGCACTGTGCCTATTTCGAGATATCCCCGGGTGTCTACGGTTTTGCCCACGTGCGCGAGCTGACCGAGGCCACGGTGAGGGGGGCGAACGATGTCGTCAGCCCGGGTGACGAGATGTGGCTGAAGATCTGCGGTCACGACCCGAGGGCGAGGTACGAGAGGATTGCAATGCGAATGTTCAACACACGGCGTTCGGATTCAACGCACCGTCGAAGCGCATTCAGCCACGTCAACGCTGACGGCCATCCCAAATGGGGCTACGGAAGCCACGCAGATGCAGACCTCAAGATTGACGAACTGGTGTCCGACGGGTACCGGGGGGCTCCTCTATACAGCTACTCGTGCGACACGTGCGGCATGTGGCATTTCGGGGCTGTAACCCCCGAATTCTGGACGCTCAGCAAGGTGAGGGCGGAGACCGAGGGTGGCGAGCTTGCCGTCGAATGGAAAGGCAAGTTCTAGTTGCCACGGGAGAACTGGGGTCTGCGTGCGGGGACGCACGGTGGCCGGACAAGCTGGGATGTGACGGCCAAAACGACCGTCAATTTGACGTCTGGTACATTGCGAATTAGTCCTGTGGCATTCACTGAAATTGTCCGGGAGCGAAGGGGGGCGTCATGGCAAGTTATGAATGGCTGAACAATGTGGATGCCACCTGGTCACCCACTCGATCCGGTGACCCTGTGGCTCCGGGTCGTACCTCGGGCACCGAGCTGGGAGACGTTCTCTCCGGCGACGAGTTCAACGTGCGCAGGAGGGAATTGGTCACTCGTCTCGGCTCCGGTGGCGGCTCGTTCCATCCAACCGACATTGCTGAGCTCCCTCCCGAGACCCCATCGCCCGACAGTTGCGCCTACTACCTCTCGTTCCGCTTCGGCGCGCGGTGGGGCATCTACATCGGCCTGGAGTGCTGGTTTGACATCGCCAAGTACCTGCACCGGAACGGAGTGGGTGCATCGGTGGCCGTGGACGAGGCCTTCGAGATGCTGTTCCGCCACGAGAGTTTTCACTTCGAGGTGGACAGGCAAGTTCTTCTGCTGGAACGGGCAGTTGGGCAGTCGACCGGCAAATTTATCGATCATTGGCTGCCCCACCTTCGCGCCAACAATCCTTGTTATCTCGAGGAGGCCCTTGCCAACGCCCATGCATTCAAGTACGCCGGAAAGGCGGCGAAGAGATCCGCGTCAGACGACCCCAGGCGCGTCAAGTTGCTGCTCGCCGCATGGATGAAGCGGCAGCCGCCCGGCTACCGCGACTTCCACAAGTTCGCCACCAAGAAGATTCAGGTTCTCGCGTCGTCACAGCACCTGTCCGCAATCATGGGAGTGCACAGGAACGACAGCTCGTACGTGCACGGGCTCGGGGACATCCTTGACAGGAGAGACAAGGCAAACAAGCCCCAGGACATGTTCAGGTTGACGCTTGATCTCGAGGATGGACTCGAGCGCCCCCTCAACATCTACTTCTTCTGAACATCCGTTGCGCCGATGTTCTGCGCCACGGGGACGTCTAGGTCAGTTCGAAGGGTAGAGATCCTCGCCGACCTGGCGTACGGCGCCTGCGGCGGTTGCCGCTGACACGGCGGTATCCAGGTTCGCGGCAATCAACTTGGCGAGCTTCTGGAAACCGAAAAACGCCGCCACGGTCCGCATCGCGTCGTCACGCCTGATCGGGGGGTCCTTTGAGACCAGGTCGACGAGCGCATTGGTGTACTCCGCCACCGGGATCTCGTGGCTCTTCCGGTCGGCCTCGCCACTCGAGGTCCGGTAGTGGCCCCAGGTGGCGGGGTCCTGATCCGCGTGCCAGACGAAGCGTCCGATTGCGTCGTTCGTGATTTGGGCCTTCGGGACGAACGACAGCACCTGTGCCAGGCGATCCGGCGAGATCCGTCCGAAGTTCAGGGACCGGCACACGATCTTGCCGAGGCGCCCGGCCTCCACGGGGGCTTCGGCATGGAGCACCTGGTTGATGAGGGCCACCAACTCTGCACGAGCCTGCGGATCTTGGCCTGCCCGGTCGAGCAGGTCCATCGGGCCCGCATCTATCTCCCGAAACGCGACGAACACGACTGCCGGGCCGTCCTCAGGGGCGGGGGCTGAAGGAACTTGGACATTCGTGGCCACCGGCGGGTTGGGTGCCGTGGTCGACAACGGTGCAGGCGGGGTTGCCTCGCCGTGTGCGTCGGATGTCGGCTCCTCGAACTCCTCCGGTTCGTCGTCGTTGAAGAAATCTTCGATGTCGGAAAGGATGCCGTCCTTGTCGTCCCGCCAGGACGGCAGCCACACCCGCATCACCTTCCTCCAGCCGAGTCCCGGCAGGACCTGGCGCGGGAGGAGCTCGCGCTGGTATGCAGAGCCTCTCCGTGCCCAGCAAGGGTCATCCACCATCACGGCCAGCTCCCAGATCTCCGAGCCGGGGCGTCTCACGGCGATGTCCACTCGCAGCGACGACAACCCGAGTTGGGTGTGCGTCTCGTAGCCGTGGTCGCGGATCTCCTCTGCGATTCGGTTGATGTGGCGGCTGCGTGGCACGGAGATTCCCACGTCGCCGACCTTGTTCGCACCGTTGTGTGCCAACTGAAGGAACCTCTGCACCATCTGTGCTTCCGCTGAGAGCGTCCGGCCGGCCGTGTTCATCTCGTGGGGGAGGAAGGATGCGAAGACGATCATCTCGCGCTGGGCCCTGGTGACCGCCACGTTCAACCGACGCTCGCCACCCCCCTGTGTCACCGGGCCGAAGTTGACGGGGAATTTCTTCCCCGTCGGATCCTTCGAGAAGGCAACCGAGAAGATGACCGTCTCTGCTTCGTCACCCTGGACGCTCTCCAGGTTGCGGATTTTCAGTCGAGCCGGTCGCTTCTTGGTCCCCGCGTCGTCATCAGCCGGGATTTCCTTGGTGACCCTCTCGTACATCTCGTCGTCCGCATCGCGGAGCATTTCCTCGATCAGGGTCTTCTGCTGCGAGTTGAAGGTGACAACGATGATCGATTCGCACTTTCCCTCCGGATCCTTTTCCAGTCTTCGGATGCGGACCGGGTCCCGCAGATACCTGAGGACCAGTTCGACCACCTGGGTTGCCTCCGCGATGTTCGTCCGCAGGGCCGGGACTTTGCCGCCGGAATTCGGCATGATGTGCGCAGGGGCCTGACGGGACCGCTCGAACTGGCCGTCCGTGACGTGGACGTACCGGAGTGCATCGGAGCCGATGCCTTTGGTGGAGGGGAAGGTCAGCATCGGTTCGTCGTAGATGTTCGAGTTGCTGAACGAAATGAGCACCTCGTCGCGGCTCCGGTAGTGGCAGAGAAGCTGCATGTGGGGGAAGTTGCACGAGAAGTACTCGGAAAGAATGCTTTCTGCATCCCGTGCCGCATGTGGAGCATCCGCGGTGTCCTCGTCGTCGAGGAATTCATCATCGCCGCTCGCTTCGGGCCTGGTCTCTGCCTCTTCGAGGTCCTCGTCCGCGTCGTATGCGCCGGTGTTGGAGGAGAACGCGCTGGAGGGTGGCATCTGCTGGCGGTCGCCCACGACGATTCCTGCCTTGCCCCTGCCGAGAGCACCGACTGCGTGGGACGTCCGCACCTGGGATGCCTCGTCGAAAACCACCAGATCGAAGTTGATTGCCGTCACGGGCACCAGCGCCGCGACGGAATCGGGGCTCATCAGGAAGCACGGCATGGCATCTGCAAGTGCCGAGCCGTATTTGGTGATGAGGTCGCGGATCGGCGTCCTCTCACCCCTTCCCGGCCTGAGGCCCTGGAGAAGTCCCGCCGTGGCGCCCACCTGGGTGCCTGCCACGTTCTGTTTGGACTGGATGCGGCGGTTGATGAGTCCGGGTATCCGTGTGGTCAGCAACGTCATTGCGTCCTTCGACGCTCTCTCGAAGGCGGCGATGCGCTGTTCGTGGCGCTTGCGGTCGAATCGGTCGAGCCCACCCCCCGCGAAGAGGGAACTGAAGGCGGACAGGAGGGCGGAGCGTCTTGCAATCGACGCGAAACTGTCAATGCGAACTTCTCCCGAAAGAATGAGGTTCTTCTTGTCCCCCAGCCCGACTTCGTCGAGGCTGTCCGTGGCTTCGACGAGCGACAGCCACCTGGTCAATTCGAGATACTTGTGGGTTGCCCCGCCATCGGCGAGCAGCAGGGGAACGTCCTCCCTGATGGCGGCACTGAAGGATCGCCCGTTCAACCAACGCGCCATTCCTTCGGAGTTCACGGAAAAGGCACGCACGAACTGGGTCCAGGAAGTCCCGAAAGACTCCAGCGAGCCCGCCAGATCTGCATCGGCTCCGTCGAGAATTGCCTTGAGGTCGGGGAGAAGCGCCGGGTCGGGCAGCTGGTCCACAAGTCTCACCAGTGCGTCCCGCAGGTCTGACATCTCCTTGACGTCGGCTGCATCCCAGACGTTGAATTGCCTCGTGTACCCGGGGAGAGCCTCGAGAAGCCTGGCCCCGGACAGATTGAGAACACTGTCCCGCACCGCCAGCCAGGCCCTGACTGCAGGCACGAGCAGATGGTCTCTGTTGGTGCCGTCCGTACCGCGCGCGACCACATCTGCACCGAGGAGTTCCTTCAGTCTTGCAACGGCCCTGGCACGGGTTGCTTCCCTGACCAGGTCGAGATCCGCGGCGTTCCACGGGGAGAACAACCCCGGCTGGACGTCGGGCAGCAGCCGCGAGACCAGCGCCCGGCATTCGTCGACCAGCGGGGCAAGTTCAATCAACTTCCGGACGTGCTCGATGAAGTCGTCATTTGAGTCGGGCGCCAAGCCGTCTGGCATGGCCTCGCGCAGGTCGAGCACCAGCCGCGAACGGACGGAGGCCTCCAGCGCCGGGATGGAATCCGGATCCCACGGGCGGAAACCAGATGCTGCTCCGGGCGCCAGGGATGATTCGGCATCGAGCACAATTTGTTGCGCTTCGTCCGCAAGGCCCAGCATCTGGGTGAGCGAGACCACCAACAAGTCGTTGCTCTCCGGGACGGCATCCGGGCCGAGGAGCTCCCTCAGTTCCCTGAACCGGGCGCGGCGTGAGAGGGCTCCCGCCCCGGTGGCCTGGCCAAGTGCAAACTTGACGTTCACCAGATCGGCCCGGCCGAGCAGTTCGGTTCGGATGTTGGCGGAGTGTTGTCTCGCGCCCGCCACGAGACCCCGTGACCGCTTGACGATGTCCGCGAGCCGTGCCTTGGACTCGGGGTCGTCGAGTGCCGCGAGAGCGAGGGCCACCGGATTCCGGTCGGCGGCATCGAGGAGCCGGGTGGAGATCTTCCCGCGGATCGGGTCGAACCCGGTCACGAGCGAGGACCATTTGTTCTCGAGTGCCACCAGGTCGGGGAGGAGGTCGACTTTCTCGATTTCCTCCACCGCCTGACCGATCTCGGCGAGATTGTCGCGGGCCAGCACCGCGGCGGAGATGGTTGCCGAATGAGGGGCAACGATCTCTGCCACTTCACGGCACGCCCCGAGAAATGAGTCGAACCGGGACACCTCTGTGCCCCCGTTGGCTGCCGCCGGGACGAGCGCCTCGAGGAAGCGCGACGAAGGGAGCAGGCCGGCCACTTGGTGCCGGGTGGCTTCCACCGGTATGTGGAGTCCTCCCGGGCCGAACCTGTCGATCAACCCGGCCACTTGGTCGCCTGCCCCGGGGGAGTTAAGCGACCCGGCGATCTGCTGGAGGATTTCAGTGACTTCTGAAAATGAGGTTTCGTCGATTGAGCATCCCGATGCCATTCGCCACCGGTGGCGAGCGGGGTCGTTGACGAGGTCCATCTGGGCGTCAATTCCCGCGCAGGCGGCGAGAAGGGCGGGCCATTTCTCCTCGAAGTCCCGCACGAAGTCCTCGGGAAGGTTGAATTCGGAACCCGGCCCGAGTTCGAGCAGCTGTTCGTTGGCCGTCCATGCCGTGACACCGCTCATCTGGACTTCGTGCAGCGCCGTGCGGTAGCGCTCCAGCGCGGCCTCCTCGTTGCCCAGCCTGTGCATGATCTCGGACCATGTGTGGTCCTGGGGGTCGACCTGCTCGTTGAGGGCGACCACCAGTGCGTCGGAGATCTTCTTGCGCATCTTCGCGTCCGAGTCTCCCTTTGCGTGCAGGTTGAGGCAATACTTGCCGAGGCCGGCGTCGTCGAGGCGGTTTATGACGGCCTCGAGCGCGGTTTGTTTTTCGGCCACGAACAGGACCTTCTTGTTGTGGGCAATGCACGATGCGAGGAGGTTCGCAATTGTCTGGGATTTTCCGGTGCCCGGCGGCCCCTCCAGTCTGAACGACATTCCGTCGAGCGCCCATTGGACTGCCTGGCGCTGGGAGTCGTCGGCGGCGATCGGGAGATACGGTTCCAGCCGCGGCTGGGGGACCTCCGGGTTGCCCGCGTAGTCGTTGCGTGACGTCATCATGAGGTGGCGTGCGACGGGGCTCTGGTCGGCCATGTCCTCCCACGAATCCTTGAAGTCCTTCCACAGCCTGAAGGTGGAGTAGTCGAACACCCCGAGAAAAACGCGGGACTCCACCGCAAAATTCGTGCGGTGGGCCTGTTGGAGCCGTGCCTTGACCGTCTTGAGGAGGTTGTCAATGTCAATGCCTTTGGCGTCTTTCGGCGGGTTGACGAGCTCGTTGATCGAGAGGTTGTACGGCGGGCGCCTGAGTTTCTCGTAGAGCGGGTAGTTCGGTGTCGGTTCCCCGTTCGGGTCGAGCCGGACAGTGAACGGGCTGCCCTTTCCCCCCTCGAGAATCACGGGGTACAGGTACAGAGGGGCGCACCATTCGGTTTTTGCGTTTCCGCCCCTGCCCGAGGTGCTCTCCGTCCAGGAGACTGAGCCGATGGCCAGGTACATGGAGTTGTTGCCTGTCATCAACATCGCCTCGGCGGCCTTGTTGTCGACCTTCTTCAGCTGCTTGGACAAGGCGGCCTTGAGCCGGTCAAGTTGCACGTTGACGTGTCTCCGGGAGACCTCAGCATCGGATGCGGGGAGCTCCTCCGGATGACGCCGGAATTCCTCGATCTCTTCTCTCTGCGGACCGCGGAATTTGTCGGGGATCATGTCCCCGGGCTCGCCCCTGACGAGCTTCACCCATTCCTGTGCATCCCGGATCACGGGGTTCAGCATGTGATGCCCCGGGTAGACCAATTTCAGGTTCTGCATGATCCACGTCTTGAACTTGCCGTCACTCGCACCTTCGTGGAGCCATTCCCCAGGCAAGCTGGCGGGACTGGTGATTTCAAGACGTTTCTTCGGGGTGTACAGGAGATCGTCGAGCGCACCGAGCAATTCCGGCGGGACGGTGAATTCGAGTCCCGATTTCGGGTTCACCCGGAGGAGCGGATTTTTCGCGCTGAGGTCCAGTAGTGATGCCATCCATTGGCGAACACGGGGCGGGCGTGCCCGGTCCTCTGCCGTGACGTCAATGTCATCCAGGTCAACTGGTCCCACCCCGCCGATCGTCCAACCGTCTCCTTCTTTTTCCTCGAGGTCGACCTCGGGAGGATCGTTCGTCGTGTTTTCATCGTCTGGCGAACGTTCAACTCCGTTGAGGGAAGGCGGGGGCGTGATGCCCTCGCGCCACGCATTCGACACGCACACGATCGCCTCGAGACACGGGAGACCACGCTCCGAGAAAACGTTCTGCTTCTGGCAGGCCTCGTGGAACTTCTGCGGATCGCCGCGGCCCGTGGTGGTGGTCTCGACCGGCTGGATGTGACCACCCTCGAGAAGTGTCCGGACCTTCTGGGCATCCTCCTTGGTCAGGGATGCGCCCATGAACCCTTTGACAGTGTGAACCGCGGCCCAGCCGAACTTCAGGAAGTTGGGGGGCAGGTGCTCGCCCGTCAGATAACCGGCGAATGCATGCCCTTGGACTAGGAACAGAACCGGTTCCAGGCCGGCCTGGGCGAAGCAGGACGCCATCAGCATCGTCGTGTCCAGGCACGTCCCTGCGCCCTCGGCCTTGATCTGCGACGGCGTGCGGATGCGTTGGATACCCTCGAGGAAGTTGCCGGGTGGATCCGAATAGGCGTACGGTTCGTCCGACATTGCCACATAGATGGCCCTTGCAATTTTGTAGGCGCGTGAGCGCTCCTCGAGCGGACGTGGATCGTCCGCTTGAGAAACCTCGCTCTGGTAGCCCTCCGTGGCGGGACTCCCCGTGTCACGCTCGAGCACGGCTCTGGCTTTGGTCAGAATCTCGGCAACGTACGGGTCGCTGGGCAACACAAACGCCGCAAGGGTCTCTGCCCTGTTGCCATCCCACATCCATGCGTTCGCCGGGAGAAGAGTCAATGACCGCGATTCCGAGGCGACTGTCTCGCGCGTCTCGGCATCGAGAATCTCGATCAGAATCGTGCCTTCCATGTGCTCGTTGAGTGCGCCGAGTACCGAGTAGAAGATGTTCAGGTTCACTCTGGTCCATGTCACATCGTTCCCCGCGCCGTCAGCCTTAAACTCGCCCGTAATTGACCTGGGCTGGCCCTCCCACGGGTTGGCGACTGGGACGGGAAAGTGCAACGTCACTCTTGGAACAATCGCTCTTTCCTCGAAAGCTCGACCTGACGCCGTCACGTTTATTGAGTACACGAGCGGCCTGCGCGTTCCCGCGTACGCGTAAGACCAGCTCGGTGCCGTTGCGATGCCGACTTCAAGTTCCATGGGCCCCCAGTCGGCGGCGAGACCCCGACTCCTGACGGATCCTAGGGCCGTCCAACCGTGGATCGCAATGTTGTGGGTGGTGGCGGAGGGCATTCTCGTGCGAAGTTCCCTTTTGGGGCAAATGGACCCCAGATGCATGCTTCTGGCCCGGCCCGCTATGGCTTCAATTGGTATCAAGGGTGGTCAGGTGCGGCCCCACGTAGCCGATATGGATCTCGTTGACGGTCGCCAGGGTGTCCAGCGTGCAGTGGATGCACGCCACAACAGGAAATTGGCGTCGGGAGGGATTGCCCGCAACAAGGCACGCGACAGGCGCATGACAACCGCGCTCCGCCGTCGGGGTTGGGAGTGAGAACTATCTAGGAGTACGTGGACCCCGAGGTGGCCACAGACCGTGTGCGGTTGTTCGTCCACCGCGCGACCTCATGAGTCGAGGTAGCGCACGTACCTGTGCCCGCAGCAGTTCTGGTAGGTGTGCGGCCGGATGGGCATTCGGAATTCACAGCCGACGCAAGTGAAGGTGTCTCCTTCGACGAGATGGCCCTCGCCGTTGCAGTCACAGTTCGGTACGCCATCCGGGTCGTCTTCTCTGTAGAACACCTCACGGAAGTGCCGTCCAAGAAACTGATCGAGTTCCCTCTCTGCGTTGACAACCACGAGGGTGGAAGTTCGTTCGGACCGGGCCAGTCTGCTGAGCCCCACGTACACGGTCCTCAAGAAGTCAAATCCCGACTCACGGTCCTGCGGCGACTGTGAATAAGTCTCGTGCTCCTCGTTCGGTGAGACAAGAAGCACGACGTATCTCGCCTCCCAGCCCTGGAACGAGTGGACGGTGCAGAGTTTCCTCTGCCCTGACATCGGCCAGAAGGCCTTCTTCAGGTGGGCGGAGTTGCGTGAGTCGTGGCTGAAGACATGGATGTAGTCAGAGATCTCCTGTGCGGGGTGTTCCTCGCCGGTGAGTACCCGCAGAACGTCCAGTCCATCCTCGTGACGGAGGGCCAGCAGGGCTGTGTCCATGGCTGCCACGCCCATCCTCTCTGCCTTAAGGAGCTGCTCGGCTGCGATGCCGGCCATTGCAATCGTGTCGGCTCGGACCCACAGCAGGTCCACAGAGTCGAAGAGGCCAGTCTCGGCGAGTTCGGGGCTGTCCGCTCCTTCTGACTCCAGGTTGAAGCAGTCGTAGAAGTCGCGGAGGACTGGGTACATGGCCGGGGGGAACCTGTAGCTCCCTCTCAGCTCAGTCCACCGCCCGGGGAAGCCCGTCACCGGTCTCGCAGTCCAGCTCACGTTCAGTCCGTAGACATTCTGGGTCACGTCGCCGAAGATGACCATCTCGCCGTCCTCAGCGACACACTGGCCGAGGACCTCGAGCCACCGGACGTCCACATTCTGGATCTCGTCCACGAGCACGAGGTCGTACTTGTGCGCCCGTCGGCAGCGGGCATCCCTCACCGTCTCGGTCGAGAGATGAAAGATCTCCTCAGCGGGGTAATCGGTGCTCGAACCGATCATCCGCTGCATCTCGGTAAACCGTCCGGCGGTCGCGGCTAGCTCTTTGGCGAACTCATGGACGTACCAGCGGGAGACGAGGCTCTTCGTCCTCTCGCTGAAGTCTGCATGACCCATGCCGGAGACCGACATCCCCGCACGGACGATGAGCCGGTGCAACCAGTGACGCAACGTGATGGTGAAGGAGATCACAAGGACGCGCTTCCCCTCGCTGACTGCCTTTGCGGCACTGGCTGCGAGCAGAGTGGACTTGCCGCTGCCGACCGCCCCTTTCACCTTCCGCCGGGACGCCCCATTCGGGTTGCGGAGGAACTCCCGCTTCTGGGCGTCGAGCTGGAGAGGTTCGTGCTGTTCTGTCTCCAGCTCTGGGACTCTCAGCAGCCACGAGATCCTCCTTGCGGTGTTTCCGCTCAGCTTCAGCTCTCGTCTGTATGTCTCGAGATTCGGGTTCGGCTCTCCGTTCGAACAGGGGAGCCACTCGGTAACGGGCCGTTGGAGGGTCTCGGTTCCTGCGAGCACGGCATAGCGCTGGTACGCGGGCTTGCGGTACGCGGTGGGAACGAGCCGGGAGAACAGCGATCTCACCTGGGCGTCAGGCATCCTCGTCATGGCCACAACCACGGTGATTAGGATCTCCGCGTCGGTGTAGCGGGGAAATGTTTGGCTGAGGATCTCCTTGTAGTGCATCACCTGGCCCACCGGGTCATCAGTCCTATAGATAGGCCCCCCGGATCTGTTCGTCGCCCACACGCCAGACTCGCGTATCTCGAACGAGCGTGCGCCGGGGTCCCAGTCCTTCACCTCAACGATGATGATTCCGTTCCTGGGGTGGAAGCAGAGGATGTCCGGGTGGGCGTTGGAGATCTTGCGCTGGACGGCGACTGTCCAGCCAGCGGGGAGCTCGTCGTCGAGCTTGCACGCGAGAGTCATCTCGCCGGGTGTAAGGGGCGGGACCAGGCTCGCCCACGTGTGTCTCGCCGGGATGCACCGTTCCAGGGGCACCTCAAGTTCGTCTCGCACGAACGTCACTCCGAAAGGGTAACTGACTCGTTAGCAGGCTTGTTCACGCTGTTCATGAGGACAGTGTCGGCCCACTCGGGTAGGCCCCTCGTTCCCTTCGGCGCGACAACGACCGAATGACGGCCTGTCACCTCGGCGGGGGGGCGGTCTGGCCATTCCATCAGCCCGTCCGTGAGGAACACCACGACCTGCGGGCGCAGGCGGTGCTCGGCGATCAGCCCCAGTGCAGTATCGAGAGATGTGCCTCCCCCGCCCACCAGCTCGAGTCTCTCCACGGACCTGAGCTCGCCGTGGAACGTGGCCCCCGAGTCGCACGAGGCCACGTACGTGCGCTCCACGTGGTTGTTACTGCACAGTGCCCGCACCTCCCCGAGCGCGGAATCGATGTCACCCTGGGTCATAGAACCGGAGGTGTCGATGATGCAGAGCACGTCGATTCGCGGGCCCCTGAGCCGGGGGAGGAGAACTCGACCGCGGTGGCGACGGTTCGGGGAGCTCCACGAGTAGTCCGTCTGGCCGGCGGCGCGCGCAACTGCGGCCCGCAGTGACGCACGAAGAACGGCCGTCCAGTGGACCTCCGACCGCGATGCCTCTGCCCATCGTGAGAGCCCGCCTGGAACGGTTCCTGGCGGTGAGTTCCTGATTGCCTCGGCCACTGAACCCACGATGGACGCGGCGCGGCTACGGCTGATGCCGGGCCCTCCCTCGCCGAGCTCCCATGGCACGAGGCTACCGGTCGCTCCGCTGCCGCAGCATAGGATGACTTCGTCATCGAGCGACTCTGGCAACCCCGCGAAGTACCACTCGGCAGTCCGCCCTGCGGGCAGGCCATGGGACGCAGGCTGCAGCGCACCGGGCGGCAGCTCGATGCCGGCAGCCGAGATGTCATCGTTGATCTCAAGGTCACCTGCGACGTTCCACCGGTGCGCAGCCCAGGGGCCGCGGGGCGCGCGGCCGTGGTGGTCCCGCAGGAAGTGGTTTGCCTCGTGGATGAGCGCGCCGGCGAGTTGTGCGACAGTCCATCGCGACACTGCCTCCGGGTCCACGTACGTCCGTAGGCGGTCGTCGATGCCGACGGTCCCGATACCGGGAGTCTCGACGAACGTCATGGCGGTGAGAGCACTGGCAAGGTACGGCGCATCCGACAGCGCGTGGAGCCGGGCGCGAGCCAGGTGGTTCGCCACCGCCGCGTCCGTGACGGGACGCGGCGTCATGCTGCCTGCAGAAACTCGACCACGGTCGAGAACTCGGCGGGCAGGACGGCTCCCTCCGGCCGCAAGGACGGCAGACGGCGGAAGGCCCACGCAACAAGATCCCCGAAACCTGCCCGCACTGCGACTGCGCCGACGACCCATGCGTTCTGCCAGTCGGCAGCCGTGCCGCTGCGGGCCACGGCCTGCGCGACCTCGAGCAGCAAGACCATCGCCCGGTCGGGCCTGCTCCGGTCGAAGTACGGCTCGGCTGAGCCCGGGTCTGAGAGGACGTCCTGCACGGGCGGGATGTCGAGGTTCTCCGTGAACGTCACGAACTCGGTGGAAGCGGCTGCGCCGATGCAACCGATGATGAGGAGCTCGCGGACGTCTGCGGACTCGCCGGAAGCGTCACATGCGGCTGCTGCGGTAACTGCCATCTCCCACGTTCGGGGCGTGGGGTAGCCACCCCATGATCCTCTCGGTGGGGGGCACTCGAGGAGGGAGGGACGGCTGCGCAGGAATGCCGCAACCAGGTTGGACCAGTGCCGGCGGTGCCGGGCGAGCTCCTCGGGGTCGGCAGCCGCGACTGGCGACGGATCGGCGCTCCAGCCGTGGGTGATCCCGGCGGTGAAGGTGTCGATGCTTGGGAGCACGTTCAAGTGGATGAGACGCGAGCGCATCGGCAGCTCCAGTTCGTACCCGCCGCAGTCGTCCGCATCGTTGTAGGCGGCCACGACCCGGACATGCTCGGGCAGCGGCAGCTCGCCGACCACCCGTTCGCGCACCACGCGGAGCATTGATGCCTGAACTGCTGGGCTCGCTGTGGTGAGTTCGTCGAGCAGGACGACCGAGCCGCCCGGCTCATGCGCGGCGCGCTGCGCCCATGCGGGTGCGGCGAGCCGCACGAGCCCATCGTCGGTAACGACCGGGAGCCCGGCAAAGTCAGTCGGCTCCCTGAGGGACCCCACGACGACCTCACACGGGAGTCCGAGGCGCCGCGAGGCGAGCTCGACCATGGATGTCTTGCCGACGCCAGGCCTCCCGCGCAGGGCCAGCGGAAGCCCGTGGGCGATGCACACAGTCACGGCGCGTTCGACGAGGCTCACTGCACCACCGCCGTCCCGGCCGCGGTGTCGGCATGCGCGCGGGTGGAGCGCGCCCAGTCCGCCGGCGTCCACTGCTGCCGGAGCTGCATCTCAGCCAGGTCACGGCGGTCGGCGGCAACCAAGATCATGGTTGCCTGCTGGCTGAAGTACTCCCCGAGAGTGGCGAAGCCTTCCGGGACCTCACCTTTGCTGTGCTGGTTCCACATGGCGAGACAGTGTGACTGGAGGTCGCGGCGCCCACCCAGCTTGAAGGACCGCGCCCCCGTCCGGGCGGCGAAGATCGACGGACTCACAGCCAGGCACAGGAGGGTGACCTCCATTGCCGCCTCAAAGTATGGGGCGCCGTCCACGCTTCGCTCGCCGATGTCGCAGAGAGAACCGGACTTCGAGGTGAGGGCGCCCGGGTTGCAAGAGGAGCTCAGGACCTCGTCCAGCAGGTCGAGCGCGACCGTGGGCTGGTTGTGGAGACGGCGGATGTGGGCGGCTCGCGACACGTGGCCCCAGGCGTTGTCCCCGCGGTCGAAGAGAGCGGAGGCGATCGCATCGCAGAGGTGGAGGTCCCCGCAGAACGAGATGTCCTTGATCAGCCCGGATGCGTTCCAGAGCGTGCCGGAGACAGCCATGTCGACCTGCGCGCTGATGCGGTCGACGCGTTCGACGGCACGGCCGAAGCCGTTCTCGAGCGTGCCCTCCTTTCGCCGGCCGAAGTCCATCGCCTCGATGCGCGCGAGCGTGAGGCCCTCCCGCACGGCTGCCACCCACCGGGGGAGGTCTGCCACGGTGTTGACTGCGATGTCCCCGGCGTTCGCGGCCGCGAGCTGGAGAATCCAGCGCTCGCGACCGACCCCGGCGTGCACCTGCACGGGATGGCGGAGGTGAGCGCCCGAGATGGTGCGGATGGCGGTGAGGTCGCCCTTCGTCTTTGCCTCCCAGTCGATGCGGGCGAGGAGCTCACCGTTGCCCGAACGCATCAGGCCCTCGAGGTCAATGTTGTCGACGATGATTGACGAGCGGGGCTTCAGGTTCAGCGGGGTTCCTGTGTCGATGCTCATGCCGCGACCGCCGGGAACTCGATGACCGCGTCAGCGAGCGCGAGGTAGTGCCACGATGCGCGCTTCGGGTCAGCCACCAGCGTGACCGCGAGTCCAGCTGACCTGGCCTCCATGATCAGTCCGGCGAAGATCCCGTCGGCCGAGGCGATGACGAGTTCGTCGAAGCGGGTCAGCGGCAGCTCGCGGGCATAATCGAGGAGTGCCTGGTCCGCGCCGTCCTTGCCTGATCGCCACCGCACTGATGCGCCTGGGAACGCAACCTTGGCCGCGAAGCCCGAGACGTGCGCCGTGGCGACAGCCTGGAGATCGGCGGCCCCGAGGGGCAGCGCGAACTCCAGGAGGCGGGCCACGCGGGTTGCATCCTCCACTGTGACGACCGGTGCGCCGGTGAGGTTCTCCAGGTCCACAAGGCGGAGCTGGCGGTGGGTGTGTGCGGGTGTGTTGTTCATGGGGGTGGACCGTACGGGTTCAACGATGGGGTTGACACACGCTGAAAGCCCTTGAAATAGGGGAATTCTGAGTTATAATATTGTTGGAGATACGAAATTATCTCTTCAGGGATGTGTATTATGTTGCTGGGAGATAGAGTCACATCTGTTTGGGCTGGCGGAAGATGTTGTTGGAGAGAGCTCCATATAAAGGAGTAGCGTCGTAATGGTGTTAAGTAGTGTTGTAGAGGTTCTAGGCACCGGCGCGGCCCCCGGCGACATCACAAATTTGGCCTCAGCCACAAGAGGATCCTGAGGTACCGCATCGTGGCCACTGCAAAGTCCAAGAAGCCTGCTGGTGCGAGGAATCTTCGTGTCGAGCGCGGTGCGAATCTCGCCGCCCGGATCGGGACGAAGAGGAAAGGTGCGCTCATCCGCTCTCTTCTCATCGACCCGGAGTCGTACAGCGTGGCGCAGGCACTCGGGGAGGCGAGTCATCCGCTCGTCGAGATGGGGATCGGCAACGGTGGGAGCGGGGGGGAGATCCGCCTGAAGTTGTGGCTCACGCTCATGGCGCAGTTTGACAGCACCAATCCGTGGGTGGATCTCGACAGGTTCAGCGCCCCCTTGCTCGCGGGGGTCTTCGGGCTGGACGAGGACCGGGAGAAGGGTGCCGAGGCTGTTCGACGTGCGTACAGGTGGCTCATCTCGGAGAACTTCGTCGTCCTGGACGGAACGCGGCTCAAGCCATCCGGAAGGGTCCGGGTGACCACCGAGGCCGCCCTATTCCTCCCGGACACGTACCGCGAAGTGGTGAGAGTGGTGCCGGCTGGCAAGGCGGAAGAGCCCCCGTACCCCGAGTTCCCGAGGTACAAGGACTCCTATTTCCGTGTTCCCATCGCGCTGTGGTCGCAGGGCTGGATGGGTTACCTGAGGTCATCAGAGCTGATGGTGCTGATGATTCTCTGCAAGCTGAACGAGAACAAGGGGGATAAGGAGATCGAGGTGCGGGCGAAGACCCGACTGCAGCGCTTCGGGCTCTCTGACGTGATGTGGCGCCAGGGCGCGATAGGCCTCGAGCGTCGCGGCATCCTGCGTTCGTGGGACCCTGCCCGGACGGACATTGACCAGATCACCGCGGAGAAGATCAACTACCGGATGGTGTTCAGGTTCAACGGCGCCACAGTGGAGGACGCACTCAGCCGGCCGATCACGCACGATCTCCACATGAAGATCCGAAAAGATCTCACCTAGGGCGAGCTGGCTGGTTAGCCCAGCTGAGTGGGGGCCGATCCTCTTGGACCCTCGCCGTCCCGCAGACGAAGAGATGTGCGGGAAGGTCGAGGAACTGGAGGACCAGCGCCGCAACAAGAGCGAGGTTCTAAAGCTCTTCGCTGTTGCGGAACTCGAGGTAGCAGCGAAGGACAGCCCGGGACATGGACTTCATTCCTCTGTGGTCTTCCATGAGAACCAGCACATCAATGACGTTGCTGAAATTGAAGAACTACAGCGTGAGCAGCGGATTCTTAGGCGGATGCTGAAGAACAAGATCTTGATGTCTGAGTCCGACACCGTGGTCGAGGGCGCCAAGCTGCGCGGTCAGCGGCGATTCAAGGTGTCAACCGATGTTTCTTCAGACGGCTTCGTGGTGATGGAGGCCCATCTGAAGATTCAGATTGGGGGCGGCAATAACATCCCCCGCGTGTACTTCCACGACGACACTGACGGACCGACCGGAAAGTTCCACATCGGCTTTATCGGCCCGCACTACCTGATGGAGAACACCAAGAGCCGAGTCCTTTCCTGGTCGGGAAGGTTCATCAGAGCGGAGGGATCGCCACGCGACCGTTCGTGGTGATGGCCGTGTCGGCGCGCCAGTTCACGTTGCCGTCGCGGTCTGTGAGCCGTCCGCTTGCCGCGTGCACCACCGGTATCAGGGCCGCGATGTCGTAGGGCTCCAGACCGATTGCATCAACCGCGATGTCGATGGAGCCCTGTGCCACCAGCATGTGCTGCCAGAAGTCACCGAACCCGCGGAGCCGCTTCACTGACCTCTTCAGGTTCTTGATCCACTCGCCGTGGCCGAGGTCCCGCCACGGGGCGTTGTCAGTGATGGAGAGAGTGGCCTCGGACAGGTCGCTCACGTCGCTCACGCGGATCGGATGTCCGTTGCAGTAGGCGCCACCCTCGTGAACGCCCCACCACCGGGTCTGCATGGCCGGCGCCGACACCACACCCACCACGGGGCCGAGATCCCGGTGGACGAGGGCAATGAGCGTGGCCCACACCGGCACCCCGCGCACGAAGTTGCTGGTGCCGTCGATGGGGTCGATCACCCATGTCCACTCTGCGTCAGTGTCCCCGCCCGTGCCGTGCTCCTCGCCGTACCAGGCGTGTGCCGGGCGCTGAGCACGCACCATGTCCATGATGATGGTCTCGCACCCGCGGTCGATCTCGGTGACCTCAGTCTGGTTTGCCTTCAGCGACACAGTGAACGACCGCGAGGCGAAGTGGGGGAGGGTGTATGCGTCGGCCGCGTCCGCTAGTTGAAGTGCGAAATCGAGGTCGGTGGCGAGGTCCAGGGCCATCCCCACACCCTATTGCGGGTCCGCTCTCAGGAGCCCGCGTTCTCCCTGTGAGGGCCGATGTAGCCGATGTACAACTTTCCCGTGGGTTTGAGGGTGTCGATTGAAAAGTGAATCCTCGGGCCGATGGGATAGCCGCCGGGCAACTTCAGGTGGGCGGGCATGTACAACTGGCCGGACTGGTCTGCCTCGCGCGGGACACTGAACGTTCGTTGCTGACGAAATTTCGGGTTCTCGTTCGTCGACTTGGACTCCTTCATGGCGAGATTCTTGTCCGAGTACCCACCTCTCAATTGCGCCCATTGAAAGAACGAGAGTTTGACCCGTCCGTTGAGCCAGTCATCAGCAAACGAGTTCAGCATCTCGAGATCCTGCTTGATTCGTGCCGCCACATGCGACCAATTCGTCATCTGGTCGAGTTCTGCGGTGTCCTCGTCGGCTCGGGGGCTGAATGCGAGGTGGGGGCAGTTGGCCATCGCCCAAGCCACGGCATCCGAGCAGGACTGCGGGACGAAGGTGAGTTCTGACTGGGCCGACGGGGCGAGAGCGCGCAACGCACCGTAGATGGATGCCTTTGTTTCCATCGCCCGCATCACGGGCACGCGTTGAGTCCGCAACCATGTTCTCGTCGACTCGTTGATGAGTGAATCATCAAGGGTCATGACGATGAGAGTGGAGTCCTGGTTGACAACCTCGAGAAGTCTGTTTGCCTCGGGCTCTACCGAACCCTCCCAGCCCAGCCATCTGATGGAGGAAACAGCGAGTTCGGTGCGCCATTGCTCAAGCTTGCTGTCCTCAGGGGAGGTTCCTCCGAAAATGACTATGTTCCTTCCCTCGTAATCTGATCGCAACTCAGTTGCCAGTTCGCGCAGGTATTCGTCTCCAAGTTCGGCAAGTCCGGGCACTGACTTGAGAGCTTCAGACATTCGGTCAACTATCAGTGCCACCTGTTCCCTGAAACTGACACCGTTCTCAACCGAGTCCTTGGTGTGCATCTCCACAAACTGGACTGCGTTCTGCGCACTGATGAAGTCTCCGTTCGAGGCTGCCTGTTCGGCCGCGATTGTCGCGAGGGTCAGTGCAGCCCTCAGTGACTCAGGTTCGGCTGCGGCAGCAAGCAGGATTGCATTCGACATCAGAAGGGTGGGCAGTCGCTGCGGGTGAACCAAGGGACGGAGGGCGGTCACGTTCCCCAGGTAGTCATCCACGGGTCCGCCGGGATAGTGAATCAGCAGGTCCACATCGTCCTGGACGAGTTCAAAGAGGCCCTCTCGTTTGGCGAGGTCCACTGCTAGTCGACGCATGGTGCCCCATCCAGGATTGGAGGAGAGCAATTCCCGTGCCTGGCGCAGTCCGTTCTGGCCGTTCAAGTCGCCGATTGCCTTCACAATGGCGCAGGAGGCCGGTTCGCCACGCATGGATTTCAGCAGTCCCAATAGCACCCGCATCGCCTTGTCCTCGCCCAGGGCGAGTCCGGGGAGCTCCGCGAACCATTCCGCAGTTTGGTCGGGCAGGTCTGTCATGAGCAGGACCGCCGTGTCGAACAGGTCGATGCGCGACAGATCCAGTCTCTGGATGAGGCTCTCGACATCCTTCTGGTCGTCCATCCTTAGTGCTGAGAGGAAAGACCACCAGACCGCGCGCGGATCCTGGCGGGACATGAGAGCTCTCGCAAATTCATCTCGCGCGGCGGCGAACTGTCCCCGTGAGTAGTGAATGAGGCCTGTCTGGATGGCCAATTCAGGGTCACCGGGGAAGACCTTTGCTAGTTGGGCGAACAGGGTGAGCACCTCGTGAGGGTTCTTGGCGGCCTGTTGGGCCGAGTCCTCGAGAAACCTGTTCCATTCGGGTCCGAGTATGCGGGGTCCCGATGGATCGATGGAGTGGTTGTGGTCCACCGAAACCGTGAGTGGCACATATGCGGAGAACTGTTCATCCGGTCTGATCTCAATCTGGACGGAGGCACTACCGGGTTCGAGAAACTCCAGGTCAACGTCGAAGAAGCCGTCAACGGGGATCTTGGGGAGGTTCTTCACGTCTCCCATGACGTCCGCGATCGACACGTGCACGGATCGCCGCACGAGTTGGTCGTCCGATAAATGGGGGTTGAACGAGAAGAAACTGAATGTGACGGGGTCGGACTGTCGAGCACTCTTGTGCGGACCAGACGGCGAGCCCTCGTATGACCCGCCGTGCGGACGGAAGAACACCGTGTTGGCAAAGTCTGACCAGGAATCGGTCAGGAAGGTGATCGAATCCTTCCATGTCTGTTGTGATTGTCCGTATCCCACTTCCGTCAGTTGCGGCCAGTCGTCCTGCATCGGGGTGATGAACGTCGAAGGGGGAAGCCGGTCCTTGTCACCTGTCCAATCGGCAATCGACGTGTTGAAATCTGCGGGGACATCGACGTACGGACCGAGTTCGAAAGTGAAGCGGTACACGCCGATCTGTGAGTCGCGAATGGGTCGATCAACCAGTGACATGGTCCTGCAGGGGAATGCCTGGGTGAGCGTCGGGTCTACGAGATATGACGTGAATCTGAGTGACTCGGCCTCCTCGATCAGTCCGAGCACCTCGGGGTCGATCCACTGGAAACTGTACGAAGTCCGTGTGTACTCACCCGGAACCGCGCGCAGCATCTTGATGACCTGGTCCCGGTACTCCTTCCGGAGACAACTCCGAAACACTGCGATAGATCTCATTGATTTCCCCCGATCACCCAGAATGTTATTGAGGGAAATCGGCCCTCACTCGTCTGCTGGTGGGTGCCGGATCAGGCAGGTATTGGACTTGGCATTGCGGATGCGGGCCGTCAGGCGAGCAGGCTGCGCACGGACGACACGATTCCGGCGGCGTCCAGGCCGAACGACGCGAGGATCGCGTCCGGCTTGTTGTGCGGGATGAACCTCGTCGGCACGCCCAGTGCCTCCGCGGCGCCGGTGAACCCTGCGTGGCGCATGGCATCCAGTGCAGACAGCCCGATTCCACCCTCGCGGAACCCGTCCTCCACGGTCAGCACGGCCCGGTGGCGCGCCGCATCGGCAATCATCGCCGCATCAAGCGGCGCACAGGACCGCACGTCCCACAGGGTTGCCTTCACGCCCGCGGCCGCGAGGTCGGCGACTGCCTTCTCCGCTGCCCCGACCATCTTGCCCACCGCGAGAATCGCGACCGAACCGTCGCCCTCGGCGAGGCGAAGTGCGTGCAGCCCGGTGCCGACCACGGGACTGTGGCGCGCCACGCCCTTCGGGTAACGGATCACCACGGGGCCGTCATCGGCCAGTGCGAACGCGTCGTGCAGCATCTGCTGCAGGTCCTCCACGCTGCTCGGTGCGAGCACCCGCATGCCCGGCACCTTCGACAGCAGTGCCATGTCGTACACGCCGTGGTGGCTGGGGCCGTCGTCACCGGTGATGCCGGCGCGGTCGAGACAGAAGATCACGGGCAGGCGGTGCAGTGCCACGTCGTAGACAACCTGGTCCCACGCACGGTTCAGGAACGTGGAGTACAGCGCGACCACGGGGCGCAGCCCGCCGAGGGCCATGCCGGCCGCGGTTGTCACGGCGTGCTGCTCGGCGATGCCGGTGTCGAGGAAGCGGGTGGGGAAGCGCTCCTGGAAGTCGAGCAGACCGGTGGGTCCGGGCATCGCCGCGGTGATCGCCACGATGCGCTCGTCGTGCTCGGCCGCCTTGATGAGCGCCTCGCTGAACCCCTGCGTGTACCCGGTGGGCCCGCTGCCGGTGGGCCCGGTGGCGGGGTTGAAGGTGGGGGTGTCGTGGAGGTGCTTCTCGTCGTCGTCCTCGGCGAAGGAGTAGCCGCGGCCCTTCTGGGTGAGCACATGGATCACGATGGGGCCGCTGTCGCTGCGGGAGATGCCGGAGCGGAAGGCGTGCTCGAGTTCCTCGATGTCGTGGCCGTCGACCGGCCCGATGTAGCGCACGCCGAGCGCCTCGAAGAACGCGGGCGGCTGCAGGAACTCGCGCACGGCCGCCTTGAAGGCCTCCGCTGCCTGTTCTGCCTCGCGGCCGACAAGCGGGAGACCGCGCAGGAACGCCTCGATCCGGCGCTGGCGGCGCACGTACACCGGGTTCATGCGGATGTTGGTGAGTCCGCGGGAGAGCTTCTTCGTCGCCTTGCCGACCGTGGTCAGGTTCGAGATGGTCGGGGCGTAGCTGCGGCCGTTGTCGTTCAGCACGATGATGACCCGCTGGTTGCCGTGGCCCAGGTTGTTGAGTGCCTCGTACGCCATGCCGCCCGTCATGGAGCCGTCACCGATCACGGCGACGATGTGGCGGTGGTCGGAGGTGCCGCGCGTCTCCATGTCACGATCGCGCGCGACGGCAAGGCCGTGCGCGTAAGAAAGGACGGTCGAGGCATGGCTGTTCTCGATGAAGTCGTGCCGGCTCTCCTCGCGGCTGGGGTAGCCGCTGATGCCCTCGGTCTGGCGGAGGCGGGAGAATCCCTCCTGGCGCCCCGTGAGGATCTTGTGCACGTATGCCTGATGGCCGGTGTCCCACAGGATCGGGTCCTGCGGGCTCTCGAACACTCGGTGCAGGGCGATGCTCAACTCGACCGCCCCGAGGTTCGACCCCAGATGACCGCCGGTGTTGCTGACCGCGTTCACGATGAACTCGCGGATCTCGGCGGCCAGGTCGTCCAGCTGCTCCGCAGGGAGGGCCCGCAGGTCAGCGGGATCATGGATGCGGGGGAGCAACGCCATAGCGGGAATCACGCTATCCCCGCAGGGGGAACGGGGTCCCATGACGCGGTGTGACTGGGGTTTCCCCCGGCCCGCCTGACGGGTCCCGGCAGGGGACTCGGACCGGTGTCGGTGTCAGTATCGGGGGATGGCTCAGGACATCTTCGATCTCACCGGCAAGGTCTCGCTCGTCACAGGCGGCAACGGCGGCATCGGTCTGGGGATGGCACTCGGGCTTGCCGGCCGCGGCAGCGACATCGTGATCTGGGGGACGAACCCCGCCAAGAACGCGTCCGCCCGCGCCGAACTGGAGGCCTTCGGTGTCCGCGTGCTCGACGTCATCTGCGACGTCGGGGACCGGGCCGCGGTGGAGGCGGCAATGGACGAGTCCGTCGCGGCGATGGGCCGGGTGGACGCGGTGTTCGTGAACGCGGGCGTCGGCGGGCAGGCACCTTCCTTCGTGGGGATGACGAACGAGGAGTGGGAGCGTGTCATGCGGGTCAACCTGGACGGCGCGTTCCACACCGCGCAGGCGGCAGTGCGCCACATGGTCTCGCGCGAGGGCGGTGGCTCCGTCGTGTTCACGACCTCCGGGAGTGCGTACTACGGCCAGCAGCGCGGCCAGCACTACGGCGCGTCGAAGGCCGGCGTGATCTCCATGATGAAGGCGATCGCGGTTGAGCACGCCCGCCACGGCATCCGCTGCAACGCAGTGCTTCCGGGCTGGATCGAGAGCGACATGACCGCCGGC